>VOFK01002897.1_pt1 | contig 26226 bp, 36 predicted proteins | sample 5384121 | NCBI WGS metagenome assembly VOFK01 (sample SAMN12384730, study PRJNA508395) | human gut metagenome | isolation source: healthy gut J | host: Homo sapiens | reverse complement strand
TCAGTATGCTTGTTCAATTACATACCCGGCACGGTGGCAACCCTCGCTGTCATTTGCGAATCGCCTGCGGCTTCTTTCATGTCGCGAGAGAGACGCCACTGCGCTTACGCCGTCCTCACGACCTGGGTGCTCCGGCAGGTCGGTGTCTGCTTCGGACACAGCCTCCGGCACGGCAGATACTTCGTTAGACTCTCTGCTCTTCTCTCGGCGCTGTTCAGCTCCTCCTGCAGACGGTTTCTCGAGCCAGTCGATCATCGCATCGCGCGGCACGATGATGCGGCGTCCAAGGTGGATGCAGGGAAAGCCGGGTTCACGGAGCAGGTCGTAGATGCCGCTGCGAGATCGGGAAGATCTCCAGCAGGTCGTTGGCGGACAGCATTTCCGGGCTTCGACTTCAGATGTGCAAACATGTTCATGGTAATTTCCTCCCTAATGAATATTGAAATGGTATAGATTTTTGATGAAACCGGTCCAGCCGATTTACCTGCGGGTGGTGGGTGCAGATGTGCTCCTCTGCGGTTATAATATATATACGCCGGTGTGCGCGCCTGAGCCGGTTTTACAGCATTTTTGCGGTTTCACCGAAATACTTCTCAATGACACGCCACAGGCATTTAGAGTCGAATTGCATCGCAGCGCATTTCTCCAGTCAGCAAAGCCCTCTGGCAGCAGAGATGGCGATGTTTCAGCGACGGTTGCCGTGTCGTAGTAACGGCGCGGCGGTACTAATGTAATTGCAGGATTAGACATTAAAGTTAGTTCTCCTTCAAAGCAAGTATGCGCTAACGTAAGGATACAGCTCACTTTTATAATATATAGATCCGCAGATCTTCTGTAATCGAAGCGTTCTTCGTATTCCTCAAAGAGCATCAAACCAATCCGATACACGCGCGGCGTATCCTTCTTGAGGCGTACATGTGCCTTCCTCTGAATAACGGAGCGCCATATCCTTCAGCTCGCGCGCATTTTTGATTCTGGTATCCATCCTGTAAGCGGACCGGCACGTTCCAGCGCGGAGGCCGCAGACACAGATCGTTTTTCTCATCTTATTCCGCTCTGCAGTTGTAGCTTCGTCAGGTTAAATACTTTCTGGGGATCACCATAACATTCCAGAAGAACAAAGGCAAGATGCCCTTTTTCTGCTGCGAGTCGAGGCTCATCGAGCACTGCTGTGATGCTCAATCCCGGTCTCATACCGTGCTGAATCGGCTCGGCCACGAAAGAGCATACAGTCCGTTCACGGGCTGCGCAAGTGCCAGAGAACACAGTACGCAGAATGAGAAAGTTGTGAATACGCGAGATGCATGTCGTCCGGCTTCTCCTCAGAATGATTTTCCGGAAATTCTCAGCCGCCTCGGACTCATGCGTAGGAACCATTCGATAAAACGACGGCAGGCAGCGCCGATCAGCTCCGGCGTCAGAGAAGACGCCACAACAGGCGGCTGTGGCGAGGTACATGCATCGCATCGCGTGTCGCTGGGTTCTCGAGAGCAAACTCCGGCGGTCAGAATAATTCCGGCGTTGCAGATGCCAACATAAAATCTATTGCCCCAGCTTTTAGAATCCAGACATTGGTGCCTCGCGAACGAACATTATTTCTGCTGGAGCTCGAAACGAACAGGTCATCATTCACAAGAGCAAATCACGTGCGGACCATACTATGCGTAAATAGCAAAAGCTATTCTGCAACTGTACAGCAGCAGGTTATTCTGCAGTCCCAAAGATCGTAATCTACCCAAATAGTCTTGCCCAGACCCTGACCGCCTGTGATAGCCAGCACGGCCTGCCAGGACATTGATCGAACAAAGAAGCGCAGCAAACGAAAGACAATCAGTGCTACAACGTAAACCAGCTCGGAGAACAACGCCACGACGGATGCTGGATAGGAACAGCATCATATGATAGCTACCACCAGCAGACGTAGAAGGCCGGCAATCAAATTCCGATAGCTGATCCCCCAGCATAAGGAATGACAAATCCGGCAAACGCTGCACCCCGCACAGCAGCGGAAATTTCAAAATTGAAGCAATTGCCATCCACGATATCAGCAAACTGCGTATTCCAGCTCGCGACAAGCAGACGAAGATATCAAGCAGACCGCGCGACGGGACAGCTTCTTAAGCAAGATGTCGTCAGCTGGTCGGCGGCAGAAATGCCGTCGCCACTGCCGTTATCGAACAATCGACTTCGCGAGCGCGTACGAGATGCAGCAGCAGGATGAATCTGCCGATTTCAATAGATCCTGCCGATTTCAGCGCATACAGAGGTGAGCGTTGTTCTTACTCATGACGCAGCTCCTCCTCGATGCTTTCCGAAAAGATACGGAAGATGATGGCGAGATTATAAATGCGATTCAATGGGGAAACCGGAACGCGCACATGACGCAGACCTGGAATCGGCTCCGTGTCACGACCCGAAACGGCGGTCTTAACGGTTACCGGTTTTTTAAGAACGGTTTACGGTTTGCCATGGGTTAATCCTCCTCAGAATGGGTAATGTCGATAATGGTGGCGCCGTCTGCCTCGGTCAGAACCGGGCGGAGGGCTGATGACGGGTGGGAGCAGCAGAACGTTGACCGTGCGCAGCTGCGGCGCAGCCTGGGAGCGCGCCTGCTGCGCTTTGCGGCCATGTTTGCGGCCGCGGGGCTTGACGCTTCATATAGACGAGCGTGCTCCGGACGACGGATTCTCCGAGCCGTGCCTCCTTCGTAATTTGGTTTTGACATTGGGCGTCCCCAACGTCGGCAAACCGGTTTGTGTGCGAAAAGTAATGAAATTACTTTATAAAAAGTAAGTATTGCTTTTTCAACAATGATAGATTATCATGATTTTAGACGGCTGTCATCTGTAGATACTGCGGATTAACAAAGCACTTTTTTGCGATAAATTTGACATATAATCTGGATATTGCAAATATAAGGTTGCTTTAACTGGGGAAGTAGATATATGGAAGATATCAATATACTTGAAATCGTTCGAAAATTGACGAAAATGATGCGAATACATGGAAAAAACAAATCATAAACCACGTAAAAGAGTATGTTAAAAAACACGAATTTTCTTCGTATAAAGACGCAATTTTGACATTGCTTAAAAATTATGGAGGAAACACGGAACAAAGAAATTTCAGACGAAGAACTGGGACAGCTACAGGTTGCCCTTGTTCTGTTGCTGTGTGTGCGCGACTCTCGACAAAGAGGGGAAGACGGAGAAACGAGAGCTGAAGTGGCTGGGACAGTCTATGTACTTATGAAGAGGAAACGCTTGGCTGCGGCGATATCCCTTTATAAACGGCAGAAGTTTAACCTGAAACGAACCCAACAGAATATAACAATATGTCCTGACGAAAAACTGAGTTTGAGAACAGACTGAAAGACGTTCTGAATAACAAAGATCTTCAAAATCCGAAATAGAAAATGCCGTTGGCGAATCGCGCTGTCGAAGTGACATTATATCGGAAAGTTCAAACAACAAATCGATGAATCGATCCCAATAAATAATTTGCACAAAAGAGCAGATTGCTCTGTACGGCCATAACCAAAATTTTACTAGCAATGCATCTGCGGACATTTGTTTTCGATACCATGTTCCTCAATTGATTTAAAGGATGATGAATATTGATAATAAGATGCATTCCTATATCAGGTAGCCTAAAATATACAAATAATCAAGCCGTTTCGCGAGCACGAAGGAACTGATTCGTCAGATGCATCAAAAGTCTGGTATGATACCTCCACGATGAAGGTCCGATACTGGTATGATATTCTTTTCAGTAAGCTGATAGATGATAAGGGATTGATCAAACAGGGGGACAGCCTGTGACTTCTTTGGAGTAGATGCAAGGTCAAATAGGATGAAAGAAGCAGATCGTATTTTGAACGGTATTTTGAGACAGTCAGGATAATTTACAATGTTGTGGAAGATACACTGCCGGATGCAATGTCAGGACGGGTTCAAAACAACATAGCGAACGATTTCATAATCCGATTTAATAAAACGATGGAAACGCAATATTGGGAAATGGAAGCGCTCTGCGGACAGATGGATGAGGGTTGACGATGTCATCAAGCGTGCTGAAGATATGCCAAGACAGCTGCAGAAAGCGCTGGAAGGCCCATTGACCGTACAGGTGGCATATGACTTTGTAAAAGAGCACATTACCCATGCACCAAACAGCAAAGAGTGCATGGAAGAACGCGCTCAAAAATACTATCCAGAAAGGAGAAGCGGTATGAACTGCTGCGGTATTATGCGAGCATATGCCGGGCGCATGGGTAGCCATCTACCAATTCCTGCTTGCGCGATCCTTTGATGTCATCGGACACTACGCTGTTGCGCTGTTGCGTCATTGTGCGATACGGCAAATGCCAAATCGAGCTGGAGAAAGAAATAAAGGACATCGACGCGGACGTACAACGGATTAGAGACGAATAGCGGCGAAGCAAAAAGGAAGCCTCAGCGGAAAGCAAAATCCACTTCTGCGAAGGAAAAAGAATAAGGACTATAATAAAAATCTGGGGTATCTGGGTGAAAACCCCAGATACCTCTAGATATTTAGCAAAGGAAGAAGAAAAAACAGTGTATTTAACAGACAAAACCGCCGGATATACATGAGCAATCCGACGGCCCTGTTTTGGTCCTATTTCGTTTAATTGTTGTCGCTGACGGTCTTTACCGCCTTGCTCATCTCCTGCATCAGAGAAGCATGGCTGAGGTCAGACGGATCATCTGCATAGCGAATCAGTAGTGGTCGCTGAGTGACTGGCTGTGTGAAGTCTTGCACAGGCAGATTTCATGATCATAACTCCTCACCTTGCGTGCACGTTTCAAACGGACCATACAATTCTTCGGTCAGAATCAACGCGTTTCAGCAAGCGGAGAAGAGAAATCTGTGAAAACAATGTAGTGGTTGACGTCACCGTTTTTGTGTTTACGAACATATCGGAAAAACAGCACTTTCGCTCGATGTTCAAAGCAACCTGCCCGCTTCATCGGGTGTTGTAGGCGTGTCGCGATGATCATCCTCGTAACGGCTCTGATCGGTTACCAGATCAAACGTATTCTGGAGAAATTTTCTGGCGTTCCTCTTCTGCTTCTTTCTGCCGTTTTTGTGCGGTTTGAAAGTCGGTTTCCGCAGCTTCCTTGGCTTGACTTTGATTCGGAAATATGGAATCAAGGAAAAACATCGAGAAGGGCGTTGCGCCATTCTTCGAACAGATTGCAGAAGAAAACTGTACATGGACTGCGCATACGCTCGAAAAGCAGCGTAAAAGCCATGTCGAGTGGCATTAAATCAGCGCACAGAACGCAGGCATGAAAGCTCGCTCAGCTGGGCGGTGGTCAGCGAAAGGGATGACATCCGGCAGCTCGCAGTCCAACGTATCTGGGACGATCGGCGAACGTCTTACTGCGATGATCCGGAACCGTCGAAAGCCGGGGAGGAAGAACACCCTTTGTACGCACGGAAGCGTCATATGTATCGAGCTTATCAAAAGATTGGTGTGGCACGCCGCCTCAGCTGGTGCGCGAAGTATAACAAGACGGTCAAGCAGCACAGCCACACCTGTTTTTGAGATCCTTTTTCCGCTGTCTTGGATAATGATTTCTTCACGAGGAAACACGCAATTATTGGTGAAATTCAGCACACGGATGAAATTGGAATTGCTTGCAGGCTTACCTTTTGAGTGTAAAATTGTAGCAGAAGACGGAATTGTCACAGCCGTCGTGCTGCGGAGCTGCGTATCGAAAGCAGCGGCGGCGCGATCGGATAGACACCTCGGCGTTTCGCCTTCAGCGCGTGTCACTGAAACCGTCCAGATCGAGGAACTCATTCTTCCAGTTGTCACGGTTGGCCTTGATCGCCGCCTTGACGGATGGGTTACCTTTTGATAGTGATTTTCGTCTGGTTTGGGCGAGATACGGTCGGCGATGTACTTAGTAAGCCTCAGCTCGCCATCTGCCAGCTCGATGTCCGGTAGTATGAACTTTATGGGGCGTTCTACCATGGACATCGGAATGGCGTACAGGCGGCAGTCGCTAGACGGTGGCATAGGCACAGCAGGCGATGTCGATAAGTGTAGCCATTGACAATTGTTCCTAGGGTGTCAGCCCAGCAAAAGCGAACCCGGGAACAGTGATGCCGTACGGAACGGTTGTGCATCGTCTGCCCACTGCAGATGCTCATCGACGGTGAGACGCTGAATCAGCTGGCGCATAGAGTGCTTGGCCAAGTCAATACTCCCGAGGTGAACAACCGTGTGGTCTGTCCGGCGACGACGGATTTTGCGAGGAAATTTGCGGGGGATATTGATTTTGCGGTTCTTTTCATAATAAAACTCCTTTCACATTGCGATTGTGTTCGGCTGATGATAGAAATATAGCAGACCGAACCGTGTTCGACTACAGATGTGAATGACGATGAGAAAGTTGCGTTTTGTGGATAATAAGTTGTCGGATTGGTTGAACTTTCTGGATTTTACACACACTGATATGAATAAATGGTTCCAAAAAAATGAAGGAATAGGAAGATTGATGTCATGGAAAAAGCTATGCAAAAAATCAAAAAAAGGAAGGCAAAATGAACCGGACGGAGCCAGACTATTGGCACGAACTGTCAAGTCGGGTTTGCCTTTTTGAAAGGCTCACAAGCGGATGCCTTGGAGGTAGAAAGATGGCGGCAGACATTTGCGGTAAAGTGCGCACCTGGCGGCACGGACTGGAGTATATCGAAGGAGTTGTTCTCCGCTGGCTGATTTATTCTGCAGAGGACCTCGATTTGGCGAGGATGAGCTGCGCATGGTTTTGCTGGACAGGGGACTTATTTTTTACGCAGGAATTTGATACATTAATAGATATGAATGCTTCTTTTGAAGACAGAGTAACGAATGGAAGGTTCTATCGAAAAAAAGTGCAACAGATTATGACTCTCCGCTACAGTATGCAGAGGCCGTATTTGTGAAACAACATTCGGAAATGTCATCTAATATACGGAAGTGTTTTGAGCAATATACAAGAATTGCTAAGGAGAGGAAATTAACAAGGGAGCAATTAAAAAACTAACGCCTCCAACAGAGGGGCTAACTAAAGCGGAGAGCGAATGGCTTCAGAAAGCAATTAACAATGATTTCCTTTGCAAGTTGGGATTGGTATTTTTGGATAAAAGACAGGTGGCAGGCATTTTCGAACGGAAATATCTGAAGCGCATTGCAGGATTTTCGATGAGATTAATGAGCAAGCGAGCGAATTCGATAGGTTGCGTAAGAAGGCGATAGAGTGGTATGAGCTATCGGATGAACAGCAAAAATTTGCGTCGATTAGTCAAGAAAGTGCAAAAATAATTCTTGAAAAATTTAATAGTATATATCCTCAATGGACGATTCGCAATATCGATAAATGTGCAGAGAAACTGATCATGAGCGAAGAAAAAGCTCTGTTTGTCATGTATACAATCGTCGATAAAGCCAAACGGTCAAAAAGCGAGTGATAAGGCCAATAGACTGATAGAGGAAATATATCTAACAGGAGAAATCTACCATCTATTTGAAGCAATTTTGCCTGAAATACCTTGCATGGATGCGCTGCATATGATCTGGAACGGATGGATGAAAGATAAGATATGTTCTAGTCGTAAATGTTGGGAAACATTGGTGTCAGCTATGAAGAAGCAACCTAAATTAAGAGAATATATACGCGTTTTCCCCACCGCTTGAATTAGGAATGTACTTATCCGATCTGTTGTATACCTCGTTGCCGGAAAGCACGTGTAATTTGGCATATGATAATGTGTTTCTTTGTAGAAGCAGAGACAGTATCAAAGTATAAATCTCTATACTCAGATCAATATAAGGATTTGATTGCGAAAAGAAATGAAAAAAACACGTGTAGACGAATATCAGAAGTTGTGGATCAATCCGAAACAACCAGAGAGGAAAGAATAAAAATTCGTCCAATATAGGATAAGGTATTTCAAAGACTGGGAAATTCCCAACGATATATGCATATGGGATGGATTTTTCCCGATACAAGCTGCTCGAGATGAGGGTATTGAGAACGACGGATGAGGAAATACAGTGGAGAGTTAAAGACATTGATACTTGAAAATGTCTGGCAGGATTGTATTCTTTGATAAGGCGCGAACGAAATTGTGGATATGGCTGTTTTGGTGTTCATGCTTCCAAAAGTAAAGAATAAATAGCGTAATAAAACAGCAATACAATTAATGAAGTGAATTTCTGTGTCACTCCAGAATAAGGATAGAAGAGAACAAACAAAGGGCATGCACACGCATGCCCTTACTGCTGTTTTATGAGGTTTGATAGTCTGGTGAGTGCCTTTCTCACAATCAGTTGCGGAGAAGTCGTATGCGTATCAGTACTTTTTAGTCCGCCTGCATACACTTTTCCGGCTAAGCATAGGTGCCCCTTTGAATTGCTATATGTAGCTTGAAAGGGTGCGTAAACGACTGCAAGAAACTGGCACTCTCATACTTTGGGATGATTTACACATACCGAAAAGGTTGTTATACTTATCTTGGTAGTTTATGCAGAAAATAAAAGTTAAGTTTATGGCGAGGGGTGCCTCATACCGTGTACCCACGGTATGATACCTTCTACAAAAACTGTGGGCTTTGCCCGCTATGGTCAGGCAGGTGGGAAAAATCTGACCATATGTAAAAGAAGCGGTGTTGAGGAACGCATTACAAAAGTCTGTTTCTTTTGTGCTGGCGTTCTGTCTGACCTCGTCGCCGACATCGGCGCTGGCAGAGGAGCCGGACACGTTAGACGGCGAAAGAATTGAAACCTCTATCGGTAATGATACCGAGGAGATGGAGACATCGACAATAACGCGGAAGAATGGGACACCGAATTCAGTGATCATGTCTTTTGACCTTGAAGCAGGTGATGCAGCGTCTGGGGACGGTGAAGTGAGACCGAAGAAGATGCTGTTGTCAAGGTCGAGGCCGATGGCCAAACACGCTACATTATAAAGCGTCATTGATGACACCTTCACTGACGAAAACCAAGACGGTACCGTCACGCTGATGAAAGATGTCACGAACGGTCGCCACCATCTATGTTTGGCGGACCCATATCCTTGACCTAAACGGCGGTGGGAAATGGTCGTCTTCGGCTTCGGCGACAATGCAAGTTCCTGCATCGGAAGTATCAACTTTAAGGGCGGACATGCAGATGAGTTCAAGATCAACTCCAGAGGTTACTGGATGATGATGTTGGCAATTTGTTGACGGCCTGCACGTTCGTCCTCTGGCGGCGGGTTCGTCTCGCGGGTAGCTTCGTCTGCGAATGCGGTTTCTTTACATCCGGTAAGTCGGATAATGGTTCGGTCTCGGCGGATAAGTCTACCGCGAAGAAGGGTGACACGGTAGCCATCACGGTAACTCCGGACGCTGGTTACGAACTCGGCAAGCTGACCGTAACCGACAGCAAGGGCAACGGCAGTACACCTTCACCATGCCGGACGGCAAGGTAACGGTTCCCCAAACTTTCACCAAAGGTTGCTGATGAGAAGCCGTCCACTACCGGCTACGTTGACGTTGCGTCTTCCGCATGGTACAACGACGCGCAATTCAGTACGTCACCGATAAGGCCTGATGAGTGGCACCGGCGATAACAAGTTCTCGTCGAGTAGCTCGACCACTCCGTGGTATGCTGATGACTGTTGGCGCGTTATGCTGGTCAGGACACCACGAACAGCATTCCGTGGTACCAGGCTGGCATGGATTGGGCCAAGGCGAATGGCGTTTCCGACGGCACCAACCCGACCATCAACATTACCCGCGAGCAGCTTGTCACCATGCTGTATCGCTACGCTGGTTCTCCAGCCGCAAACGGTTCGTTGGACAGCTTCACGGACGCAAGCACCGTCAGCAGCTATGCTGTCAGCGCGATGCAGTGGGGGCTGTCGAGAATGGCATCGTAAACGGCTCCAATGGTAAGCTCAATCCGAAGAATAACGCAACCCGCGCTGAGGTTGCTGCAATTCTTATGCGCTTCTGCGAAGATGGGTAAGTAAAGCCTATACAGACAAACAGCATAGCTTCGGCTGTGCTGTTTCACTGCTTAATGGAAAGCACCTGTGAGATATATTGTCTTTCAGTGCAAATAAGGCTATAATACTCTTAACATACCAGATGATAAGAGGATGTGAATGACGTGACGCTGGACTTTAATGACAACCATGAGATAACACTCAGCATACTGAACGAAGATCAGCCGTATCTGCTGTGGAGCAGCGGCGTGCGCTTCGTTTTCGTCATGCGCTGAACGGTCAGCACCCTTCTGCACGGTCAGACGCACATGCTGTCACCGGCTGGCTTTTGTCTCATCCATCCGCTCGAACTGTGTCAAATTTCCTGCTTTGCAGATAGTAAGGCGCTGATGGTGTACATTCCGCAGGATTATATCCACGGCTGTCCGGCTTTACGAACAGCGCATGGGATTGTCTGGCGGTCGATGTGCAGGTCTCACCGCAGACAATCTGCGATGAGCTGCGCCGTCTGTTTGCCAAGATCGTCTCGCTGTACTTCAACCGAGCGCCAAAGCAGGGTACTAAACGCTGCTGTCATGCAGTTTTTCAGTTTCTGGAGCAGAATTTCCACGCTGAAAAAGTGACGCTGGGGAGAACATCTGCCCGGCACCTCGATGGATCGTATCACGCAGGTAGTGAAAGCTTATCCACAGCCGCTGGAACGAGGATATTTCCGTGCCGAGCTGGCAGAGCAGGTCCATGTCAGTCCGAATTACCTGTCCCGATTTTTCAGCAGACACATCCATATGACGATCACCGACTATATCGGCAGCATTCGTATTCACCACGCGCTTACGATGCTTCGCGAGGACCACTGTTCCGTCACGGATGGGCTCTGCGGCAGGCTTTCCCCAACTCGTCCGCTTTTTATCCGCAAGTTCAAGCAGTTTGGCGTTACGCCGAAGCAGTATGCAAAGGATCTGGAAGAGCAGCGTAAAATCAGCAACCGGATGTCCTGCTCCCCAACGTAAAAACGAAGCCGGTGATTTTGCCGCACTGTTCAAAAAGAGTATCTTCCGCTGGACGATGACCGCATCTCTGCCACAGAGAAAATGCTGTATCCCCTCCAGATCAACGCGTCCGCTGAGGGGCAGACCCATACGCCCAATCTGGCAGAAGCTCTTAGATTTCGGATACGCCCGCGAGGGACTGCTCGCTTCGGTACAGCAACAGATCATGCGCGCACAGCAGGAGATTGGCTTTGAGTATATTCGTTTTCACGGCATTTTCGATGACAACATACAGATTTATCAGGAAAACAGTGAAAGGCAGCCGGTACTAATTTTTTTCTGTATGCCGATCTGCTGACCGACTTTCTGATTTCGCAGGGCTTCAAACTGTATATCGAGCTTACTTTATGCCGTCAGCCTTAAAAAATACGATATTTTTTGTTCTCAGCCGCAGCAGCAACTATTCCGTTGCGGCGCAGCAGGAGAAAATGGCAGCAGCTCGTCAGTATTCAGCACTGGATCACGCTACGGCAGGATACCGTGCGGACATGGAAATTCACAACGATGGGCATCCATGTTGCCGGTGTTCACCGAAGTAACCTTCGACGAATTCTACACACATTATCAGTCAACCTGGCGGCGGTGAAAATGGGTCGATCCTTCAGTTCGGCGGTCCCGGCGCGGCTTTTGCAGCATCGTCTGGGCGGCGGATATTCCCGCCAGATTTCTTTTCGCTTTGCCGAAGACCACGGCTGCTTTCCGGATTTTATCACAACGCAGGATTATCCGCATCAGAATGTGGAAAGATGACATAGAATTCATGAACACGCATTTCACAGGATTTCTGTCAACAACGCTTCGAGCGGCGACCGTCACTTCAATACGCGCAACTCCAGCACTTCGAAAGTTGTAAGTCAGCTGATGCGCGCTGTCGACCGTGAGCACACCCTATCTGGTTGAGGAATGCAACTCGACCATATGGCAGCGCTAGTCCGGTGATACCTGCTACAAGGCCGTGGCTGCCACAGCACGCAGAGAATTACGACTCTGTGGAAGAATTTCCTCCACCATTATTTTTCATCAGCAGGAATGTGTCCCTTCAACCGCCTTTTCCAGATGGCTACCACCTTTCACGGAACTCAAAGGCAGGATGGTACTTCTGAACTTGCTGCACAGTACAGTGCGACGTCAGGTTCTTATACAGTGGCGACTGGTATCTGGGTGACCCGAAGTGCAAGGCAGTAAAATTTTGTTGTTTCACTATTGGCATTATGACAGTTCGTCATCGCTATCGGTAAAACTGGAATATCCGAAGATATCGCGTATTCAATCAGCAACGTGTCGGCTAAACCGTATGCACAGCTAAACAGCCTTGTACCGCAACCTCACCATGCAGCAGTTTATCATCGACAGAGAACAATACTCGTTTGATCAGTATGGCTGCGCTTTGAGGGCGCACCAGACATTCTTTCTGTGTCGCAGATATTGGGTGCGCTTCACCGCGCGTCGAACGGCTATATCCGTTCCACTCTGCTTTGCCGGATGAGAGGGTGGTGTCCTGCAAAGAGCAGACACAGCCCCTCATGAAATTGCGGTTATTTATTATCCAGACGAATAACGGATGAGCCGCTGCCTATCTCAAGGTGACATCTGCAACAGGATGTGTTTCTTCCAGGAAACTATTCTGTTGCAGATATTTTATTTATTCTGTTTTATAAATCGTCATTTTTCCTCCTATTCTTTTTGTTTTTTTCTGTACTTTCCTGCAAATATAGAAATGAAATTATGTGGCTTTATGACATAATCTTATTTTGTTCTCCTTTAAATTCTTATAATAATAACCATCAACAATGTTTGCAGACAGTTGGAAGTTGAAACAAAAAAAGGTGGTAACATGTATCAGAATGAAAATCTCTCATTCGATCCTGCATCCGCTTCAGGTGGCAAAGCAGGGTACGTTTGAGCGGTGGGTGGAAACAGCGGGCAGAAAGCGCCGATTTCTCGTGCATATTCCGCGCCGCTGCCGCGAAGCCGCGGCAGGCATTTTCATTCTGCCCCGTCCGGCTGGACGGCAGATGATGTGCTTGAGAAAACGAACTGGAAATGGCTTGCGGAAAGCTGAACCTGAAACGCAGTAAGCCGGTTCTGTTCTTTCTCGAACCGCTCGCAGGCGAATGGCACAGACGAGCCGTATGGCTGCACCAGTGGAGACGTTGCCTATGTCGAAGCGGTTTTCCGTGAGCTGAGCGACCGTCACTGGTTTAATATTCATGAGTCCGGGCTGTACCTATATGGCTGCGGAGAAGGGGCAACGATTGCGCAGATGGCTGCCATGTGGAACCCGGCGATCTATGCCGGCGTATGTACGATCGACTCTGCGGTTTCCCCGGCTTATGCGCAGGCGGCTGCTGCGGATGACTGTCTCAATCTGGATGGCTTCGAAGATACCGAACATCGCTGCGGCTTTAAGAAGATCGATATTCCGCCCCAGCTTGGATGATCGCAGATCAAAGGCTGGACGAAACGGCCGTGCAGTACTGGAAGTACAGCATCCGTTCAGATTACAGCACACAGCTGACACAAGACACGATTGCCTATCGGCGTCTTACACCGCCGGAGCATCCACAAAAACAACGATATTGCAGCATATGAAGTCTGGTCGAGTGCACTTTCCGGCTGTTCGGAAGCGGCCGGAGACGCCATGCTGCACCGCATCTGGAACGGTTTTCTCAGCCGTCACCGCCGCTGGATGGGTGACCCCGGCGGAAATCTGCGCATGTATGACGATCCGCTTTTGCAAACCGTCATGTGGAATATCACATGGAAAAAGGTAGATGGCTGGCTGCGCGAATGGCGTAACCGTGCCGGAGGCAGTCCGTCAGCATCCCGAAGTCCCGGTTCCGCTGGTCTTTGCCTGCCATGGCTATACCTGCAACGGCGCCATTTACATGGAAAACTCCGGCTGGAACCGTGTTGCTGACGAAAACGGCTTTGTGGTTGTTTACCCGACCGCAGGCTATGGTCAGATATTGTGTAGAAAATGCCTACTGCAGCAGTGATAACCTGCCCCCTGCCTGCCCTGGAACATCTTCCACAAGAACACGCAGCCTGAGGAATACCCGTTTTTCCGGTATCTGATCGAGCGAACCGCAGGCGATTATCCGATCGACCGCAGCCGCATTTTTGTCACTGGACATTCTCTCGGTTCTCTTATGGTGCAGATGCTCGGCCTGGCTATGCCGGAATATTTTGCGGCGATTGCGCCTTGCTCGGGCATTCTGTTCAGCGATCTGGAACAGGGAGCCTCTGTCCCTGCCTGAAGTCGCAGCACGAAAGGACACCTTGCTCCCCCCCGTCTGGATGTTCGGCGGCAGCGAGGAAGCCTTTCTCGTTCCGGACCGTCCGGCAGACGGCAACCGCACAGCCTATACCCTCGAAGCATGGCGCAGGCTGAACCATATCGAGCCGGCTCACGTGCAGGACTGGACAGTCGGCTGGCACACCTATGAAAAACGCGCTGGGATGATCTGATTTATCGAAAGACGGCATGCCGCTCGTCGGCTTCACCCCGTGTACAGGGGATATGCCGCACGCGACCACGATAGAGATGTCCCGCCGCATCTGGGACGAGTTTTTTTTCTCCCGTTTTTCGCGCGTAGACAGCAGTATTGTTTATCATGATAAGGAGGACAGCTAACATGAAAAGCGTAAGCACCGACAGCAATCGTGTGGTTTCATTCGGTGAAAAGGTTTCTTACGGCATTACCGAAATCGCCTGCAACCCGATGTATACCATCTTCTGCTCGTTTCTTGTATTTTTCTACACCGATGTCATCGGCGTCAACGCCGCCGCCGTCGGTACGATCATTCTGATCAGCCGTATTTTCGACGGTTTCAGTGATATCATCGCCGGAAATATCGTCGAGCATACCCACGCAAAGAGCGGCTCTGCCCGTCCGTGGATTCTGCGCATCGCCATTCCCCTCGGCATCTCCTATATCGCTATGTTCACAGTCCCGGACTGTGGCGAGTGGGGCAAAGCTGATTTACATTTTTCGTTTCCTATAACGTCATTCAGAGCGTTGTCTACACCATGGCAAACGCCGCAATGAGCGCTCTGCCGACTTACATGACTAACGACCGCAACAGCCGCTCCTCCTGTTATGCAGTGCGTCTTTTTCATTGCAGCAGCAACGCAGACCGTTCTTTCACTGAAGTTCATGAACATTATTGACGCGTTGGGCGGCGGTCAGCGCGCATGGATCAAGCTGGCGGCCATTCTCGGCACCATCGCCGCGATCGTCTTTGCTATCGTTTACATGACCACTCGCGAGACCGTAACCAGCGGCGGCGAGAACGGCGAAGATGTTCCTCTTCTTGTCGGCCTGAAAGCGCTGATGCACAACAAGTACTGGTTCTCTGTTCTTGCAATGCAGTTCTGCTGCGTTCTGCACCAGGTGACCACACTGACGGTCGGCGTATACTATGCCAAGTATATCCTGAATGACGCTAAGCTTGTCGGCAACATTATCATGTACCATCATTTTCCCGCACTCGTTGTGATGCTTCTTGTCCCGATCGCGCTGGACAAGGGCGCTTCCAAGCGCACGCTCGCTATTCTGAGCGGCGTATCCATGCTGCTTGGCTCGCTGATCTCGCTCGTTTATGCATCCGGCGTCCCGTTCATCATTTCGATGGGTCTGCGCGGTATCGGCTTCGGCGCATTCAGCAGCGTTATCTACGGCATGCTCGCTGATACGGTCGAGTACGGCGAATGGAAAACCGGTGTACGCACGCAGGCGATCAATGTTACGGCAAACGGCGTTGGTCAGAAGATTGGCAGCGGTCTGGGCACTGCGGCATTCGGTGGCCTGCTCACAATGTGCGGCTACAACGGCATGGCAGAAGTGCAGACCGCAAGCGCTGTAAGCTGCATCCGTATTATCTTCATCGTTGCGCCGATCGCGATTTATCTAATCCTCATTGTTCTGGCATGGCTGTTCAAGCTGGACAAGCAGTTCCCGCAAATTCAGAAGGAGTTGGAGGAGCGTAAGCGCAGCAAAGGCTGCTGTGAACTAATCTAAAATATATCTTTCATCTTTTCATCATCCTCAAAAGGAACTGCCCGGTCATACAACTGGCCGGGCAGTTCTGCGTGGTGCTTTAGCAAAACAAAATCCCTGGTTCTACCAGGAAGGAAGAAATGCTTCAGCATCCTTATCATATTACAGCATATCGTTGATCTGCAGTAAAAACCGCTTTGATATATTCTTGGGCATCGTCAACATCCAGTGCTTCATTGCCGTCAGATAGAGCCAGCGGCTTGATTCTGTGGGCAGCTGCTGTGCGGATTGATTTGATTCACTATCATCTTGCTCTTCGTTGAATCCATCCAGAAGATTCGAGGCCAGATCAAGAAGCCCGCCTGCAATATCCCATCCGGTAGGTGCAGTTTCAATCTAATACAGCTCAGTCACCAGCTTGTTACCATGCTGTATCGCTACGCCGACTCTCCGGCTGCAAACGGTTCGCTGGATAGCTTCTCCGATGCTGCAAGCGTAAACAGCTACGCTGTAAACGCGATGCAGTGGGCGGTAGCCAACGGCATTGTCAACGGCTCGAACGGCAAGCTGAACCCGCAGGATAACGCAACCCGCGCACAGGTTGCCGCAATTCTCATGCGTTTCTGCGAGATGGGCAAGTAAACCTCATACAGACAAAAAGCACAGCTTCGGCTGTGCTTATTTTCTGTTTCTCCCCATTTCGATCTATATATTATAAGCAGTAGAAGCTCCTGAGACATTCTCAGGAGCTTACTTTTTTGTCAAAAAGGAGAAAGCAAAAATGTTCAACAATCAAAAATTTCTGACGCGCGGCGTGAATAGCAGATTCCATCGTGGCTGACCAAACCTGATGTGGCACATGGTTCTGACAATGGAAATCGAGGAAAAAAGATTACCTGCAGGTATTCACAGCTGACAAAAACACCGACCGGTCAGCACATCGTTCACGAACAGGAACAACCGCCGTACCGTTACGAGCTTGATGTGCCGTGTGACGATGCCGTAAACGCGAAGGTGTTCGTCATCGACGATTTAACGCATTCTACTATGCTGCTTGCCGAAGAATATTGATTTAACCAAACGAAATGGAGAAACAACCAATGAGCGAAACAAAAATTTGTGCAAATTGCGGCGCAGAGCATTCAATCGAAGATATGTACCAGGTAGAAGGCGATTGGCTCTGCGAGGACTGCGCAGATCGCCTGACCGTAATCTGTGATCACTGCGCTGAGCGAGTCTACGAGGAAAACGCCGTCGAGGATGACACGCACACACTTTGCGACCACTGCTTCGATGAGTATTACGTCCGCTGCGAGGACTGCAACCGCATTATCCACCGCGACCGCGCCTACTGGGACGGCGACGACAACGCTTACTGTGCGTCCTGCTGGGATGAACACTGTCAAGTTATTCACGAGTACAGTTATACGCCCGACCTTGTTTTCCATGGCAAGGGTCTGCGTCATTTCGGCGTTGAGCTCGAAATCGACGATGGCGGCACGGTAAACAGCAACGCGCAGAAGCTGCTTGATATTGCAAACAAGGATGCTGAAAACCTTGTACATCAAAACAGACGGCAGTCTGGATGAGGGCTTGGAGCTCGTTACACACCCGATGACGCTCGAATATCACTTGAACGAAATGCCATGGGCGGAGGTGTTCGTAAGGCGCAGAGCATGGGGTACCTCAGCCACGCCGCAGGAACCTGCGGACTGCACGTTCACATTTCCCGGCTGGCGTTTGGCTGCACCTATGAACAGCAGGAAGGCCGCGATTGCGCGCCTACTTTACTTCGTCGAAAAATTCTGGGCAGAGCTGCTACGGTTCAGCCGCCGCACGCAGAGTAAGATGAATCGCTGGGCAGCGCGGTACGGTATTCGCCTTACCCGTCCGAGCAGATGAGCCACGCCAAGAATTCTTGCGCCGGTCGTTACACGGCGGTTAATCTCACGAACGCGGATACGGTAGAAATTGTATGTTCCGCGGAACACTCAAACTGAATACCCTCAAAGCCACCTTACAGATGGTAAATCATCTGGTTGAGGTGGCTGTTTTTCCATGTCGGACACCGCTGTACAGGAACTTAGCTGGTTTGACTTCCTTGACGAAATCAACGAGCCGGAGCTTATTCAGTATTTGAAGGAGCGCCGTCTTTACGTTAACGAACCTGTATCTGCAAGCGAGGAGGAATAATATGTGCAGTTTATTCGGTTTAATCGATTTTAAGGAGTGCCTGAGCACCCACACGAAGAACAAAATCTTGAACACGTTGGCGCGTGAATGCCAAGTGCGCGGCACGGACGCGACTGGTATTGCATACAATTTCAACGACCGTCTGCGCATTTACAAGCGCCCGATTCCCGCTCGGAAGATGAAAAATACATATTCCGCACGGTGTGAACGTCGATCATGGGACACACACGTATGACTACACAGGGTAACGCGCAGTTTAACCAGAACAATCATCCGTTTCTCGGTCATATTGACGGTAGTAGCTTTGCTCTTGCTCACAACGGAGTTCTCTGGAATGACAAAGAGCTCCGTGCAGAAGAAAACCTCCCGATGACAAGCGTGGAAACGGACAGCTATGTTGCCGTTCAGCTCCTCGAACAGCAGAAAGCCCTCGACTTCGACAGCCTGCAAGCTATGGCTGAAAAGGTCGAGGGTTCTTTTTTGTGTTTACCGTTCTGGATAAGGACAATTCCATCTGGTTCGTGGTCGGCGATAATCCGTTGTGCGTAATGTTCTATGATGGCTTTCTGATTTACGCCTCGACACAGGAAATCCTCTGCAAAACAATCAAAAAGCTGCGACTGCAAGCGCCCACTGACATTCTCGAACCGCAGGAGGGCGAGATTATGAAAATTGACCGCAACGGCCGTATCACCACCGGCACCTTCACACCGCACACAACATTCGAACACTGGTGGCGAAAAATATCCGTTCTACCGCAGCTATTACGAGGACACGCCCACAAACTACGACGACCTATTCAGTGTGGCGAAGGCATTCGGCGTTACCACGGATGAGGTGCAGGCCCTTCTGGACTATGGCTGTTCTGAGGAGGAAATTGAGGAAATGCTGTACGACCCGGAACTCTTCCACGAGATGACCGGCGAGCTGCTTTATGCGTACTGATTGAAAGGAGGCGATGCGCATGATTGCACTCGGCCCAATCTTCCAAGCTATCGGCGCGGTGGTTGACCTCATCATCGAGGCCGTCGAGAACCTTTCAGATGACTGAAACGAGGTGAAAGTTTGAACCCAGGCAAAATCATTCTCGGCGTACTGACCGTTATCGGCCTGCTCGCCGACATTATTGACGACGACTAAGTATCCAACAAGGTCTACCTTTTCGAACAGTGCAAATCCGCAGCAAAAACCTGTCCGAAAAGGTCTCGCTGCAATAAACGGAAATGTCCGGAAAGCGTAAGACCTTTCCGGACACTTTTTTGAGGTGATATAGTGCACAAAACATTCTACTACGCCCGCGTGTCCACGCGCGAGCAAAATCTCGATCGTCAGCTCGAGGCCTTTCGCGCGCTCGGCGCAGATGATCGAGAAATCATCACGGATAAGGAGTCCGGCAAAAACCTTGACCGTCCTGGCTATCAGGCGCTCAAAGTCTGCTATGCTGCGCTCCGGCGATACGCTTGTCGTAAAGTCGCTCGACCGGCTCAGCCGCAGCAAAGCCGATATTCACAGCGAGCTGCAATGGTTCAAGGAGAACAATATCCACCTTAAGGTAATTGATCTGCCAACCACCATGATGGACCTGCCACCGGGACAGGAATGGGTATTCGAGATGGTCAACAACATTTTGATCGAAGTCCTCGGCACGATTGCCGAGCAGGAACGCTTGACCATTCGCCAGCGCCAGCGCGAAGGCATCGCCGCCGCGAAAACCAAAGGCAAACACCTCGGGCGGCCTTCCACTTCCCTGCCGGACAACTGGGAGGAAGTCCTTGCACTCTGGCAAGCCGGCAAAATCACCGCACGGGAGGCCATGCGGCGAACCGGCATGAAGCGAACAACTTGTTTTATCAGCTTGTCCGTAAATCAAGCTGAAATTACTCACCGCTGCCGTTACGCAAGCGAAGGGGCAAAAAGGCATAATTTATGCCTTGCTTTTTTTTCTCTTCCTCCGCCACCTGCTCGGCGCATTTCACCGCACTGGCGTATTTGAAATAGCGCACCTTGCGTCCATACCGCCGCACAAGATCAATGACATTATAATAGGTATTGTGACCGATGCAGTTGGTCTGAATCCAGACCACATCCGCGCGGCGAATCACCTCGGCGCTCGAAATATCCTCGCCCATGAAACGCACATCCGGCACCTTAAATTTAATCTCGCGCAGCCACGAATCGTGCCCGCCGAATGCGATCACGCGGCGGTCGGTTCGATACGGAAAGGCGATTTTCGCAGGCTCTTCCTTCTCCTGCGGCACACTTCGCTGCTGATTGAACACAATTTCACGCAGGTCGGCAAGCTCCTGCGCCATTGCCGCCGACGCCTTCTCTGCCTTGGACAGCTTGTCCTGCAGGATGGCATTTTCCTGGCTCAAATCGTGATTTATCTTTTTCATCTGCGCTTTCAGCTGCGTCAGTTCCCGCTTGAGCTGTGCAGTTTTCTTCCGCAGCCTGCTCGGCTGCAGCAGGTTCGATTGGAGACGTCTCTGCGGTCGTCCCATCCGGCAAATACTTCTGCTGACGGGAGGCTTCGCCGAGAATATTCATCACGGCGCACAGCATACTCGCCTGCGACGGCTTGAGTCCCTTTCTCCGCAGCCACTTCACGCCGCTGTCAAAGCGCTGCATGTCGCGCGGCAGCAGTGCACCTGTGCTCTGATAGACCAGCTGTGCCAGACTAACATCTGACACAATATCATCCTCAAGATCCTCGTCTCCGATGTAGTTCTGCTCATACCATGCCGAGTCCAGCGGCTGAGGCTGTATCCACGCATCCTCGTCAAACCAGAAGCCGTCGTATGCTTCATCATACGTTTCTATACTCCATGGCAGCATGTAGGCCGCGCGGCACGCTACGCCGGTCATGAATGAGTATACCCAGACGAAATCGTCATCCGCATCCAGCAGATACAGCAGCGCAAAGCACAGCTCGTACGGGTCGTCGATTGGAAAATGACGCATTGCCTGCGTGTTTCTCCTCCATGCTGTCCAGCGCATCCTGCTTTTGCCCATCAGATTGATTTGAAAGATAGTGAAACGGTAGTCGCTCAGCCGATCGCCGACATCGTCAAGCGCTTCTTCCAGTTCGGCCAGCTGCCTGCCAATCTGCAGGACTTCTTTCGCGGTACCGCTCATAAGCGTGTTCGCTGCCAGCATGTCCGGCGATGCGAACGGCAGTGCCGCCGGCTTCTTCTGCTGCAACTTCTGAACGCTCAGTTCGTCTATCTCCCCTGTGTATGCGCTCCAGCTTTTTCTCCAGCCGTTTTTGCTCCCGTATGATAGGATACAGCCCTTCAAAATACCGATCTGCCCATTCCCCAGAATTTCTGCTTGAGACGCGCGGCTGCCTGCTTCTTCACCTCGTCCGGCACAAGCGCAAGCACGGCATGGAAGGTATCCGCGCCCCTCCCGCCTGTCAAAAAACGTCGGCGGAATAATATGGCGCCCCCTTCTCCATATCGGTTGGCTACCACATTTTTTCGTTCTGCCAAGCAAAGTTCTTCCGAGAATCTCGTGTCGTAGATGACCGGCAGCTCTGCACCGTCATCCTTTCGGCAGCAGATCGCACAGCTGCTGCATTTTCCTGCTCCCCATATCCGGTCGAGCAGCCAGACAGCAGCACCCAGACAGACATCCATCTGCCAGTCGATGATATCATAAGTAATGCTCGGAAAGGAGGCCGCCTCTGCAAACTCGCTGACCATGTCCATCTCCGGATACTTTTGCCGCATAGCGCTTTTTCATCTCCGGCAGAAGGTGCATAACCGCCTTGATACGGCGCATAGTACTTCTCCGACAGGTCCGTCGCTTCAAACACGGTCTTTTTGCTGTATGCGGTTGGTGATATGCCGATTTTCCGAAAACGTCTTTCACGGTGTCCAGATTTGATTTGCTGATGCGTTCTTTTTCTTGTTTGCCATCGAATCTCACCTGCCTTACCTATCTTATATAAGAGTTCGGCATTCCTCGTAAATAGAGCGCCCGCGGGCGGCTCTATTTCGGTTACTTGCTGTTGTCGGTTTGATCAGAATAGCAGGCGGCTTTCAATGCGTTCTGCTTCTCCTTAGGCAAAAGTCCAATTGATTGATAATCAAGCGAACGCTGCGTTTTCTCGGGTTATCTTTGCCGAAATAGTCACGGTTATCGCCGCGTTTCAGACAGCAGCCACCCGCTTCCCCTTCGCTGAGCTGCTTGATTTTTTCTTCTTGAGCAGCTTTGCATCCGAGCAGTCATATGGACAAAACTGCGCAAACAGCTTGGTGAAATCATCCACGGTGAACAACACCGTTTCCTGCAGATTCTTTTTTCGTATGGTCTTGATCAAACAAATGGAAATAGCCGTAGCAGCCGTTTTCGATATCGGTGTCAGGCCATTTCTCTCCTGTCTCCATACGTTTGAACTTGGAATAATCCCCCAGCATGCAGGAAATTGTCTGCTGAACAGCGTCCTCAAAATTCCTCTCCTCCGACAGCGGGATGGCCTGTGTCGGTACGCCGCTTTCTGTCGGCGGCGTGTAGCAGCCCGGCAGGACGGCGTTGTAGAGCAGGTTGCACAGCTCGGCCTCCTCAGTCGGATTCAAATTATCCTCGCTACGCAGGAAATCGATCAAAAAAGGTACGCTGTGGTAGGTAGAGCGTCGCGTACAGCTTTGAATCAAATCGCTGATTCGAACTCTCCAGCTTCTCATCAAGCATGCTCTTAGCCCACTGGACAGCCGGCTTAACCTTATGCCTTTGAGCCGCTTCAGCCGAAAAACGCTTGTGTCATCCAGTGCAGACATTCCGTATCCCAATCAACAGAAGTTGCACCGAGTTCTTCGGCGGTAATCACCTCTACCGACATATTACCCAGTTTCGTAGACCTCGCACCGATCAGCACCACCATGCAATGCGGATTCTCACGAATAAATTTCACCGTGTCCGTTTTTTTTTCCAGCACACGATTATCAAGCACCACTGCTCCATCCGGATAAACTGCCGAAAAACGCAGCTTTTACCACATGTATCCTTGATATACGCATTATCCTTGATACGAGGCATACGATTATTTTTTTCCGGCATATAAACCGGCAGCTTCAACTTCCAATGTACATTCTTGCCCGACAGGTCACGTGCAAAGCTATATGCTGCAGCCCGCTCAACTCCATTGGTATTCGCGGTTTTCTTCAAGTCGATCTGCATAATACCGCTCTCTGTATACTGGTCTCCTGCCAATTTCGCATACAGTCTCTCAATCGGTCCTGCCAGCAAATGAAGCGCAAGCTTGCACCGTCCCGGTGTCGTACAATACTTCCGCAGCTCCTCACTGCAATGCGCATATCGCTCACTCTGCACGGAAGGCGCCGATTCCATCTTCACCCAGATTATACACCGTGGCTCTGGGGTGCTTGACCACTTCCCAAGGACCATTCAACTCCCAATCCGTATCCTTCTCAATCTTTTCCACCGACGATGCCTTAAAGCTCTTCTCCTCATTCTTGGTATCGCCGTAAATATAACCTTCAAATTTATCTTTTTATACTGGAGCACAGCTAACTTGGGGATGCCTTTACCGGTCATATCACCATTTACAAAAAAATCTTTCTTTTTCATAATAATTTCTCCTGTTCTTTTTAGGTGGGAGAGCGGGTTGAACCCGCTCTCCCGATTGTGATTATTCTACCGCAGCTGTGCTTTTTCCAGAAAACACCATCCAGTGAATTCAGCCAAGCAATCGTCTCTTTCGCCTGTCGTGCGCCCAGCGCATCATTCGGCAGCATCACCAAGCAGAGTCGCCACTGTTCTGCCTCCGTGCAAGACTTAACCAGGCGTTCCTTCACCATCGCTTTGCCTTAATTGCATTGAGAACCTCCGCCCTCACGGAAAAATTGAGTCCTCACCTGCGGTGTTAAAAGCAAAATCTGGGCCACCGTCTCCAACTCGTGCACCGCAAGCGGAACCGGCTCGCCATTCAACGGCAGCGTAATCACGTCTGCGGCACCCTCGGCAGGACCGAGTGTAAATACAGTCTCCGACTCCTGCGTCCAGCGAAGCGAGTCCTTCCCGCATCGTCAGCTTGTGAACCAGCTGATCAGCCAAGCCGCTGTCTGCTCGTTCTGAGTTCTCGAACCGGTACTTCGTCATCGGTGCCGTGCTGCCGCCCATAGTATGGAGCTGTTCCGTCGATTGCCGCCACTACCGCTGCAGTATCCAGAGATTTCCGCAGGGATTTTCGGCAGTTATACGCGATCTCCTTTGCCAGCATGTCCAGAACCTTGTCAAGGAACCGCCGATCCGCCTCTCCGCAAGTCGCCAGCAGCTCCTCCCAATTCTCGGCCGGAGCCGCTACCGTCTCTGCGCTTAAACAGCAGCTTGTCCCGCTCGTCTGCGCTGCAAACGTTTTGCCATGGGAGTAACTCCCTTTACCTGCTCCGGGTAAACGTGGACCCGGCATAGTGGTCCAGTTCACCAGTCTCATCGCTCGGGGAGCAGGTACACCGTACGCTTGCCAAAACGATCAATCTGCAGTACGGACAGCTGCTCGCCATCCAACAGTTCGATACGGCCCACCCACTGTGCAAAGGTCTTCCCCTTCACAGCTTTCTTGACAATCGGATCAGCCGTGAACGGCTTGGAAAGGTCTTGTTCAGGCGCTGCTGCTCCTTCTTGTCGTCAGGCCCAGTTCGACCTTCATACCCTGATCCAGCTTTGCACTGCGCTGTACAGCTGCCTTAACGATCTTAACCTCTTTTTTTCATTGAAAATTCCTCCTTGAAAGTTTGATATAAAACAAAAAATGCAAACCAATCCCGTCATAAATACGGAAATTGATTTGCATTTGGTGTTTATATTGCTTTAAATGACTCAATCGCATACTTCGGCTGCGGACGTGCTTCGGCTGCGGACGTGCTTCGCCTGCGGACGTGCTTCGCCTGCGGACGTGCTTCGCCTGCGGACGCCTTTGTTTGCGAATAATGCTTTTACAGCATTGATGCCCATCGTCGAAAGATGGTGAATTAAGTCATTTCTTGGTGTTAATAGATATAATAGGTGTTAATTAAAATTCGCAAATATTACTATATTTAATTGTGTATATAGTATAGCACACTCTGCACCGTCCATCAACCTTCCATTTTATACAATATTTCCTTGCTGTTTTTAGCAATATCATCAATTCACGTACCACTCACAGCACCACCCTTAAAAGTAATCGTATCTCCCCCAACTGTTTCGCTGTGATTTTTCCCGCCATGCGCCTGCACGGTGGCTTTGACGATCAATTCCGATTCCCTTCACCGCGCCCGAGTGCGATTCATCCACGGGACTTTCACCCCGCGTGGTTCTCACGCGGCCCTACCCATTGCTTGGACGCTTTGGCTTAACGCTCGAACTATGGCTGGCTATAAGGAGTATCATTGTCCTGCCGTCGCCCGTAAGCTGCCACGCTCACATTGCGGCGTGGTGTTATCGCTTCCGCTTATCCCTTACGGGGAAAAAGTATCGTGGCGCACCAGCCGTCCGGCTCGGCAACAGACAGAATGTCCGTATGCCCTCGATGATGCGCCGCCGTTATCTTGCGGGCATATTTGTCAAAAGGTGACCAGCGGCCGCCGTGGGTTGGTGAAACAGGGAAAGGGTTAGCTGTTTCAGCCTCCGGGGGCCGGTTCGTCACTTCGTCGTGACGATAGCGTGGATGAGCTTGATTTCCAACGGCGCTTCATGGCCTCGTCCCGGACACATGAGGATAGCCGTTTTCATCGTAGAGCGTCCGGGTACACAGCTTGTTCATGTAACCGCTGTAATACCGCAAAACACGCTCCACGGCTTCGGCATCCCCAGCGCGCGGCGGCCTCGATCACCGAGGGGGGCAAAAGCTCAATGCCCCTTTGCAGCAGTTCGGGTTATTCATCCGCGTCTAACCTCCTTTCGGCATCAACGCCTTTGCTAGCTGTTTCGCCAGCTCCGATAAGTCTTTGTCCTGTGCCGCTGGACGGC
>VOFK01002386.1_pt1 | contig 26243 bp, 47 predicted proteins | sample 5384121 | NCBI WGS metagenome assembly VOFK01 (sample SAMN12384730, study PRJNA508395) | human gut metagenome | isolation source: healthy gut J | host: Homo sapiens | reverse complement strand
CTCTTTCCTGCTCCTGCTCCATCCAGTCCATTGTAGCAAAGCACCTTCATGAGTCTCGCCTATTTTATGGTTAATACCGGTATAAAACAGGATACGCTCTGTTGTTGTGGTTTTACCTGCGTCAATGTGAGCCATTATACCTATATTTCTTGTATGTTCAAGCGAACAATCTCTTGGCATAATTCTCCTCCTTAAATTTTACAATTGCAGATTACCAGCGGTAGTGTGCAAACGCCTTTGTTGCTTCCGCCATCTTGTGTGTATCATCACGCTTCTTGCAGGCGCCGCCTGTACCGTTGATTGCGTCCATGATTTCACCGGCAAGTCTTTCCTTCATTGTCTTTTCGTTTCTTTCTCTTGAGTACTTTGTGATCCATCTCAGACCCAGTGTCTGACGTCTTTCAGGACGTACTTCCATTGGAACCTGATATGTGGCACCGCCCATTCTGCGAGCCTTAACCTCAAGAACCGGCATAACATTTTCCATAGCTTCTTCAAAAAGCTTCAAGTGCGCCCTTACCTGACTTCTCGGCTACGATGTCAAATGCACCGTATACGATCTTCTGAGCAACACCCTTTTTACCGTCTAACATTATATTATTGATAAGACGTGTAACAAGCTTTGAGTTGTATACTGGGTCCTGCAGTACATCACGTTTTGCGATTTTACCTCTTCTTGGCATTTCGCTTCCCTCCTTCACATTTTTTTCATGAATTCATAGGTACTCGTCATTTTTTCTGACGTCAAGACCAATGCAGAGGATTTAATATATTAAATCTCCACATATAATCCTGTGGCAGTTATCCTATTTCAATTATTTTTGCCTTTGGTCTCTTTGCACCGTACTTTGAACGAGCCTGCATTCTGTTAGCAACGCCCTGAGCATCAAGTGTGCCTCTGATGATATGGTAACGTACACCCGGGAGATCCTTAACACGTCCGCCTCTGATAAGAACAACGCTGTGTTCCTGCAGTTTGTGTCCGATACCCGGAATATAAGCAGTAACTTCATAACCGTTGGAAAGCTTCTTACTCTGGCAATCTTTCTCATAGCAGAGTTAGGCTTCTTAGGTGTTGAAGTTCTAACTGCTGTGCAGACACCACGCTTCTGAGGTGAGCTCTGATCAATAGCTGTCTTCTTCTTGGCATTATAACCTTTCTGAAGTGCCGGAGCTGTTGACTTAACATCAAGAACCTGTCTTCCCTTACGAACCAATTGATTAAATGTTGGCATATTCTTCCTCCTTTTCCAAAAATCTTTAATGCAAGTATAAAATACACTTGCATACCCATTAATTATATTCCTATTTTTTTTTCATTTGTCAAGAGTTTTATTATTTTTTTTCGCCTATTTTTTAAAAATATTTATTAGTTTTACATTTTTTTGAAAATTTCTCTTGACATTTTTATTATAACGTGATATAATAATAAAGCTTTTTAAGTTATGCGCCAGTAGCTCAGCTGGATAGAGTGACTGGCTACGAACCAGTAGGTCGGGGTTCGAGTCCCTCCTGGCGCACCATATTGTAATCATAAAAAGATGAATAGTCCGCAAAGCCCGTATCTACGGGCTTTTTTGTCGCTTCTGACGGCGAAAAATCAAGGTTAAAAACCATGGATGAATGAACCCAATAAGAAGGATTCGAACCCGCGATTTTTTAATATTTCAGAATTCAGAGACAAATTTGGGAAAAAAATAATCTTAGATATGCCTTTTTTCATATGTAGAATAGAGTAGTATATAAACTTTTTCAAGACCGTTTTGTCTGGTATCACGAAGCAGTGATACTAAACAAAGCGGTCTTTTTTGTGCCCAGACGGAGGTGAAACAGATGAAACAGAAAATACCGCTTAAAAAAAATATTTACGGAGGAATAAGATGAAGAAACTAAAATTTAACAGCACGCTTAATCATAAGGTGAACAGCTACAAAACATATGAAATCAGTGTGGAGAAAGTAATCACATTGTACGGAAATTCGTTTAATAGGCTCAAAAATGACGCTCTTAATGATAATCCATATATTGCCGAGTATTGTGATTTGATGTACATCGACAGCAATGATGTTGCCCATTGTTTGCTATTTCTTGACTATGACAGCGGCGATGGTATTCTGGTTGAGTCTGAGGGTATGTCATACGCTCGAAAGTCCCAATTCATACCAAATGCAAGAGCATTGGTTGAAAACAGCGAGCTTACGGTTTCTGAACAGAAATTGCATAAAAGCTTGGAAAAAAAAATTGCTGATAAAATTGCAGAGCTTGCCCACTGCGGTGAAACAAGCTTCACTTTTTGACAAGCTTTTGGAAGAATCCTATTTGGATGTAAAAGTCCATTCTGCGTGATTCGGTAACAGCAATGCTCCGTGAACGAGGGATATTCAAATGGCTGAGAGCCATTCGATTGACGCAGATTTTCAGCCGGATATCACAGTTGAAGTGAAGCCTACTCAGGAACTGACGCTTTATTGTCCTCTGCGCATCGTCAGGGAGTATGACGAATCCGATTATGAGTTTGACGAAGAAGTCATGGATGAGATGGAGGAAATTCCCTCAAAGTATGCAGTAGACTGTGCAGATGAAATCAACGATTTCATTCAGTATTACTCTGAACCGGAAGAAGAATTTCGTGGATTGATGGTGTATTTTGACGATAATCCTGCCGTCAGCGAAAAAGTTTTCTCGGCAATTCCATCAGTTAAAGAAATCAACGGTGAACTCATGGGAGTATTTAAAATGTCAAGTCGTTGAAGATTTAACAAGCAATGAACTGGAAGATCTGCGCAGTCACCTGATAGGTCAATGTTCGGATGGCTTTTTGAGGGAATGGAACAGCATCCGATCAAAACCGCCGATTACGGCGAGATTTACGTTAGCTTCTGGAACGACAGCAACGACTGGTCGCTGCAAACAGGAGAAGAAATGGAATTGTCTCAAGTTGAGAAACTCACGGAAGAACCCGGTATGAGCATGACGATATGAGGTGAATTATGTACAACAGAAGAAAAGTTGAAATGATGAAAGAAAGATACCCCAAAGGCACAAGAATATGCCTTGACAGCATGGAAAACGATCCACAGCCGATTCCATCAGGCACAAAAAGGAACGGTAATTGCAGTTGATGACGCCGGTCAGTTATTAATGAAATGGGATAACGGACGTTCCCTTTCGCATACCCGGCGAGGACTGTTTTCATAAAATTCAGCAGGAGGAAAATCTGTCTGAGAAAAATGGAAAAAAACTGAAGGGCTGTCAGAAAATTTTGAAATGAACATGACAATGTAGCGGTTAAGTTTTTGAAAAAAGACTTAGCCGCTTTTTTTATTATCCCAAAAGAAAGGAATGGTCAGATGATACGAGTATTCGACGCATTTTCGGGCATCGGAGGCTTCCGTTCCGCCCTGGAAAGGGTCGGAGGTTTTGAAATTGTGGCATGGTGCGAAATCGACAAGTTCGCACAGAAAAAGCCTACAGAATGCTGTATGACACGGGAGATGAGCAATTTTATGAAAATATCAGAAATATTAACGCCGGAGAGCTTACGGACTTTGATCTCCCTTACCGGAGGTTTCCCCTGCCAGCCGTTCTCGGTCTGCGGGGCAAGAAAAAGGCTTTGACAGACGAGCGAGGCGATCTTTTCTTTGAACTTGCCCGAATTCTTGAAAGCAAAAGACCTCGCTATTTTTGTTTGAGAACGTACCCGGACTCATGGGGATTGACTCGGGGAGAACTTTTTGCCAAAATCATTGAAACGCTTTCCCAACTGGGGTATTGCGTGGAATGGCGTGTGTATAACAGCGCCGATTATCTTCCCCAAGTCCGAAAGAGAGTATATATTGCAGGATGTCTTGGAATCAATTGTTCCGGAAAAATACTGGCTTTCGGCAGAAGCGACAGCGAAAATAGCAGGAAAACTGAACAAATAATCGGTGGAAGTCAGGGTTCGAGGGTTTATGCTCCCGATGGACTTGCGGTAACGCAATGCGCGGTTCGGGAGGTATGGGCGGTAAAACAGGTCTTTACTTTATTGACAGCAACCCTCCTCCGAATTTCACAGAAAATGCAAGATGTATAACCGCACGGCAGGGACAGCGGAGTGAGTAACCACAAAGGTGAACACTCCGCTGTTTTTGCGATCTGAACGAAAATCCGCAGATTACGGAAAACGCAAGATGTCTTCATACAAGAATGGACCAGCGTGCCGCTGGTCCCATTTCGTTTCCACCCTTTACAGAAACTATTCTTTACGGCTCGACCGGAGAAAAAACTGCTCGATATTTTGTATGATTCACATGAAAATTATAGCGCGAAAAGAGTCCTGTCGGGACACCGACCCGAGAGCAATTCTCAATCCGTTTAAGGAAAAAAACTTGGCAGAACGGCAGACGTATCAAAGAACCCAACGAGCCGATGTTTACGCTAACCGTCACGGACAGGCACGGCATAGTTCATAACGGCAGGATAAGACGTCTCATGCCCATTGAGGCTTGGCGATTGCAAAGGCTTTACAGATGAGCAGTTTTATAAGGTTCAGACAATCGGAATGTCCGACGCACAGTTATATAAACAGGCAGGAAACGCAGTGAGCGTACCTGTTGTTGAGGACATTGCAAGAAATTTATTGAAATTTGATGAGGAAATAAATAATGGAAAATATGATTAAGATTTTTGAGAGTGAAGAGTTTGGTCAAATCAGGACGGTGATAAAAAAACGGCGAACCGTGGTTTGTGCTTTGCAGATGTATGCAAAGCGCTTGAAATCAGCAATTCAAGAATGGTTGCCGGTCGTCTGGACAGCGATGAGCTGATGTCAGTTAAACTGACATCAGGTGGACAGTGCCGAGAAATGACGGCAGTTAGCGAAAGCGGACTTTATGATGTAATTCTTAGAAGTGACAAACCACAGGCGAAGCCTTTTCGTAAATGGATCACAACTAAGATACTCCCAACGATAAGGCGCACAGGAGGTTACGTCGCCAACGAGGATATGTTCATAGAAAACTACCTCCCCTTTCTTGAAGAACCATACCGAAATCTTTTTCAGTCTGCAGATGCCCGCTATCAACAAACTGAATGAGCGAATCCGTCACGTTGAACCGTTAGTTGAGTTCGCAAATCAGGTGTCGAATACCGATAATCTTATCGACATGAACGCAATGGCGAAGCTTGCCGTGGAAGAAAATATTCCTATAGGAAGAAACAGACTGTTCCGCTGGCTTCGGGAAAATGAGATTTTTTGATGTCGGATAATCTGCCGTATCAAAAGTATATTGATCGTAGATATTTTGCGGTCAAAGAGTCCGTTTTTGAAACTAATTCATTTACCAAAACCTATCAGCAGACATTTGTTACAGGAAAGGGGCAGGCGTACATTATCGGCAGACTGAAAAAGGAGTTCGGGAATGAGGATTAAACGAACTGACAATAATATGAATGGTGGTGAGATTATGCTTGGATTTATACTTGGTTTGCTCTTCGGCGGTACGGTCGGTGTATTTACAATGGCGCTGTGCAGTGCTTTGCAAAAAAAGAGCAGATGAAGATCTGGAAAAAAAAATAAAATAGACAACAGTCGAATAAAAATAATTGGTATAGGTCGTTTTGCCAACAGCAGAAAATTTCTGTTGCTTGCAAAAGCGGCTTTTTCTTTTGTTGTTGGCAGCGGCAGAAAGGAGTTACATGAACAGCTTTATGTCATGGGTGGGCGGCAAAAAGGCGCTCAGGGACGCCGTGCTTGGCGAGGTTTCCAACCTATTACGAGAGGTATATCGAGGTTTTCGGAGGCGCAGGTTGGGTATTATTTCACAAGCCGCCAGGCGGAGAAATGGAGGTGTTCAACGATTACAACAGCAATCTGGTGAATCTGTACTGCTGTGTCAGGGACAAGCCGAATAAGCTGAAATACAAGCCGCAGTATGTCCTGAATTCCCGTGAGGATTTTGACCGGATTGCAGGTTTGCACAAACGAGGGCTGTTCAGCAGATTCAGAGATGTTGACAGAGCGGTGAAGTTTTATCAGCTGATTCGATATAGCTACGCTTCGGGACTGGACAGCTTCGCTTGTCAGCCTCATTCCATCTGGTCGGATTTTCCGCAGATAGATATGGCGGCAAGACGGCTGCAAAAAGTGGTTATTGAAAATCGTGACTTTGAAAAAGCTGATACGGCAGTATGACCGCCCGGTGAGCTTTTTTCTATTGCGATCCGCCGTATTTTTGCAACAGAGAACTACTATAAAAGACGTGGGATTTCAGACAAAAAGACCACATCAGACTGAGGGACACATTGCTTGGGTGTTCAGGAAAATTTTTAGTGTCCTACAACGACTGTCCGGAAATACGTGATCTATGGGACAATCCGGGAGTTTACATTGAGGAGATCAGCAGACTTAACAACTTGGCACAGCGATATGACGGCGGCTGTCGGTATGCGGAACTGCTGATTTCAAATTACGATACAACACAGAGAGTTGGTGCAATTAACCAACTCTCATTTTTTAATGAAGGAGATTTTTATTTATGAAAAAAAGTTATATTTTCACAGGTTATGGCGGACAACGGAACGGCAGAATTTTCGGGAGTTTATGACCGAAACGGTCTGCCCATAAAAAATTGTTTTAGAGGTAGATGACGACGGTGTTGTGTTGACAGCCATCCGCCGTAAGCTTTCGGATGTTGAGCTAATGGAGATATGCAACAGCGTAAACGGCTGTGAAAGCTGCGTTTTTTTCAGGGCGACTCGCGATGATGAAGGCGGTGAAATTTAATGCTTGATTGGTTCTGCTTAAAAAAATCCGACCTCCGCCATATTGAAAAGGTAGAATTTCCGCAAAGAGTCTGGATATTGCGTTGATTTTATGGTATTGTGGTGTCAACAAGAAATATGAAGGAGCTGATCAATATGAAAAAAAAATCAATGCTTATCCTTATTCTGACTGCACTTCTGTCAGCCTGCGTGCCTACCGAGAGTACGCAGGAAACATCAGAAAATCCGGCTGTTCAAATGGTTGTTGTACCGTCGGAAGCTGAAGAAATTTCAGAATCTAAATCATACTCAGAACCCGAAACTCAGCCGTTGATAGAGTATGAAATCTCAACTTCAGAAGCAACTGTAACGACAGCGAAAATTCAGTCTGAAACAGCCTGTTCAACGACAACTATAGCTGAAATGCAGAAAGAAAAAAGTCGGGAAGAACCTTCTGAACTTCAGCTTGAATTAACAACTGAAAATACAGAAAAAGATAACCGAAACACCCACAGAATTATCAGTGGAAAATACTGCGGAAAAAACTAATGATCCGCCGCAGACAGAAACAATTCAAACCGCTGAAAATACGGAGGTTACGATTACCGAACCGGAGGAATATGAAGAAACAGAGCCGCCTGAAGTTCAGCTTTCAGACTATGAAAAGGCGCTTGAAATCTACAATTTTATGGCCTCAAGCGGCGGCGGCACTTGCGTACAGTATGCATATCAGACCTATGAAATGTGCCTTGAATACGGTCTGGAATGTTACTTTGCATGGACCGAAAATCAGCTTTACGGACATGTTGCAAATGTGGTTAAAATCGACGGTGTGTGGTATGTTCTGGACACGCAGGCAGGATGTTTCCTGACGGAAAAATATGTGCGGTTTCATAGAAATTGTGGATGAAAATGAAAAGATATATTGCATCTGCTGACATCATCAGCGGCGTGAGATATGAATAAAATAATTATATGAGAGACTCGCAAATGCGAGTCTTTTTCTTTTGAGGTAAATATGTTTAAAAAATAGAATACTGAAAAAAATCAGCGCAGGTCTTATGGCAGGACTCTGCGCCTTTACTTTAATCGGAACAAATCTCGGCGGCCTTAAAAACTAATGCCGCTGAAACCGCCAAAAGAACCGCGCTCTCAGGAGACGAGGTTATCAGACAGGCGACGACGTACCTCGGAGTTCCATACGGCTGGGACTGCAAGGGCTACGACGGCGTGTATTCGTCCTCAAATCCTACAAAACAGTCCATGGAAACTGTTCGCCGAAAGGGTCTCGACTGCTCCGGACTTGTTTATGCGACCCTGACAGATTTAGGCGTAAGTACCGCCGGATTCCCGTCAAATAATCCCGTTCCTCAAAATTACTGGGGAGTATGCGGACGGCTCGGCTTACAAGAACTGCACCATGACCTACAAAGGCGTGACTGCACCGATTGAAGTGATTTATGAGAAGCTTGACGCCGACAGTCATCAGTACTGCGAAAAAATGAAAATCTTATTCCCGGAGCCGTAATTTCAGGCGTTGCCAAGGATAACGGAATCGGACATATGTGGTTTTACATGGGGCAGTTTGACAGCAGAGACGCTGTTCTTGATTACCTCGTGAAACTTGGATATAACCGTGACGCTGTTTCCCCTTATGTTGGCGGCTGGAAACGGCGACGGCGGCAAGCATTGGAGAATCGAGTGCAACGGTTCTCAGGGCTGCGTTATCAACAACAACACCGACGGCAAGGCGAGATTTGCAAGCTTTGTCGCCTACAAAATTACCTCCCGTGACATAACCTTCAGTATCAAAAATGTATCGACGGAACGTCGCAGATCGTCGGTAAATCGCCTGTTGACGGCAGTACCGCCAAGTACGGAGTTTACTCCAATTCTGCGTGCAAAACAAAGGTCGGCGAGATAACGATTGGCGCTGACGGCACGGGTTCTGTCAAGCTTTCCGGCGGAACATATTATGTGAAAGAAATTAAAGCACCGACCGGTTATGCCCTCTCGTCGAATGTGTATGAACTGAAATCCAGTCAGACTGTTACTGTTTATGAAAATTTTCAGACAGGAAAAATCAAAATAAATAAAGACAGCGGAAGATAAAATTGTCAAGGATGTCGAGTTTAAGGTTATCGGCTCTGACGGCAGTTCATATACCAGGAAAACCAACAGCGCGGTGGTGTTGCGGAGTTTTCGGGACTCAAAGTCTATGACATGAAAACCGGTAAGGCTGTGACTTATACAGTTTCCGGAAATCAATGTGGCAACACGATATGAAACGCCGAAAAGCAAAAGAATGTTACACTGACAAGCGGCAATGCCGATTTGACAGTAAATGTGAATTTTGACAATGATCTGAAGAAAGGTTCTATTAAAATCAACAAGCAGTCGGAGGACGGTGAAAATGATGACCGTACCTTTGAAATTAAGGGCGGTGGCAAAACCTACACCATAAAAACAGGGGCTGACGGTGTTGCGATTCTTCCGGATATCCCTGTTTACGACAGCAATAACAAGAAAATCACCTACACGATTTCAGAAAAAAATGTGCCGATAAAATATGTAATTCCGGCAAATCAGACGGTTACGCTGACAGCGGACGCAACCACAAACGTGACCTTCAAAAACGAATTAAAAAGTTTACAGCGGAGGTGGTGAAAAAGGATTCAGAAACCGGTACAGCACAGGGTGACGGCACACTTGCAGGTGCTGTGTATGGACTGTATCTTGACGGCGAATTGGTCGACAAATATGTGACTGATGAAAACGGACATTTCAAGACCAAAGAGTATGTCTGCGGCAATTATACAATTCAGGAAATCAGTCCGTCAGAGGGATATTTGCTTGACGAAACTGTATACCCTGTCGGCGCAGAGCCTGAGAATTATACACTCAAAAATAATCAGATTTCACTTACAGTAGTTGAGGATTCTGTAAAGGGAAAAATCAGTATAATCAAGCACAGCGATGACGGAACAACTCAGATTTGAAACTCCCGAAGTAGGCGCTGAGTTTGAGGTGTATCTGAAATCTTCCCGGCGACTATGAAAATGCAAAGGACAGTGAAAAAAAGACCGCCTTGTTTGCGACGAAAAACGGCTTTGCTGAAACAAAAAACTTCTTCCTTACGGCATTTACACGGTTCATCAGGTAAAGGGCAATGAGGGTACGATTAACATTGCTGACTTCGATGTGACAATCAGCGAACACAATAAAAAATACACTTTACCTCATCAATAATGCGGAGTTTGAATCATACCTCAAGGTGGTGAAGATTGACTCCGAAACAGGAAATGTGATTGCGTATGAGGGCGCAGGCTTTGAGATTTACAATTCTGAGGGCGAGAAAATTTCCATGTCCTTCACCTATCCGACAGCAGAAACAATCGATGTATTTTATACCAATTCTGAGGGTTGTCTGATTACTCCGGAGATGCTTCCCTACGGCGAATATTCACTTGTAGAAGTTCAGGCACCTTACGGTTATTTCTTCTCTTGACAGTACGCCGATTCCGTTTGCAATTTCGGAGAATAATTCAGAAGAAGAAAACGCCCCTACAATTTTAAAGGTAACAAAGGAAAATACTCCCCAAAAAGGCAGAATTAGCGTTCAGAAAACAGGCGATATATTCAGTTCAGTAACTGCACTTGGCAGTGCAATTTATATTGATGAAAACGGTGAAATCCACGAAAGCGGACAGACAACGTATACTCCTGTTTTTGAGGAAAATGGACTCGCAAATGCAGTTTATCAGGTGATCGCAAGCGAGGACATCGTGACCGCTGACGGCACTGTCAGAGCCACCGCAGGCGATGTTGTTTCCGAGCTTACCACCGATGAAAACGGCTTTGCTGAAACAGATTTATTGTGCCTCGGAAAATATGAAGTTAAGGAAGTTCAAGCTCCTTATGGCTACGTTTTAAAGGTTGAGCCTCAGCTTGTTGAGCTAACCTACGCAGGACAGGAGGTAACAGTGAGAGATACAGGTAAATACGGCGTTTGTCAATGACTATCAGAAGCTTGAAATTTCACTTTCCAAGGTTATGGAACAGGACGAAACCTTTGGAATTGGTATGAATTCCGAGTACAAAAATGTACGTTTCGGACTGTTTGCGGCGGAAGAAATTACAGCCGCAGACGGCAATGCGATCCCCGAAAACGGATTTATCGCAGAGGTTTCTCTGGACGAAAATATGAAGGCCGTTATTGCTGAAAAAAGTACCGTTTGCGAAGTACTATGTTCAGGAAATAGCAACGGACGAACACTATGTTTTAAACGGCGAAAAGTACCTTGTAAGCTTCGAATATCAAGGTCAGGAGATGACTACTGTGTACGTGGACTGCGGACAGTTTGAAAATGTTCTTAAGAGAGGAACAGTCAAGGGACTTAAGGTAAACGAAAGCGACGAACCGCTTGAAAATGCTCTCTTCGTACTCTTCAACACAGACTGCGAGGAGTTCACAGCGGACAATGCGATCATGACTTCTGAGTCTGATTCTAAGGGCGAATTCGGTTTTGAAGAAGTGCCATTCGGCAGCTATATCGTTCATGAAATCGAAGCACCCACAGGATATATTCTGAGTGATGAAAGCTATCCCGTAACTGTTTGCGAGGACGGCGAAATCATTGAAATCACAGCGGAAAATGTGAAGATCAGAGGCAACGTTACCATTACAAAAATCGATGAGGAATACCCGGATAACAAGCTTTCCGGCGCTGAGTTTACAGTCTATTCCGATGAAAAATACGAGAACAAAATCGGCGTTTTGACTGAAACCGAAAAGGGTGTTTATGTCCTTGAAAATCTGGAATACGGACAGTACTTCTTAAAGGAAACAATCGCTCCCGATGGTTTTATTCTTGATGAAAATGTGTATCCGTTCAGTATTGAAAAAGACAGTGAAACCGTTGAAATTTCAAATGCTGAAAATGGAAAAGGTTTTATAAATAAGCCGAAAAGGGGTTCTGTGGAAATTACAAAAACTGACATTTCTACAGGTCAGCTGATACCGAATTGCGGTATTGAAATTCTCGACAAGGACGGCAATGTTGTTATTCAGGGAAGGACAGATGACAAGGGTATCATGACATTCGATATGCTTCGTGTGGGCGATTATTTCTACCGTGAATTTGACGCTCCCCGATGGATATATTCTCGATGAAAATTCTTATCCGTTTACCATCAAGGAAAACGGCGAGATCGTTAAGTGCAGTATGACAAATACCAAGATTCCACATCAGCCTACTCCGTATACAGGCGACAACGGCAGCGATCTTTTAGCGTGGATCATGATAGGTTTTTCCCTTGCCATAGGCTCGGTTTTTGTTTATCATCAGAAAGAAAAAAAGGCGGTAAACATGAGGAATAAAATAATCAAAATTTCGGCGGTCGTTTTAGCGATCGCCCTCCTTTTGGAGGATTATTTTTTGCTGCTTCGTGACGATGTTCAGGTGAAAATTCAGGAAGAAAAAAATCAATCCGTATGGTGCCCGATTTTACACTTCTGGAAGTGCAGGAAAAAAGTGATCCGGAAGAAGAAAGTATCGCTGAAATTCCGTCTGAAGCGGAAGAAAAGCTAAAGGAACAGACTCAGGAATTGTGCAATAGTATTGACAATTCTATCGGCTGGATCAACGTCCCCGAAACGAAAATCAACTATCCTGTAATGTATTCCGGCGACAATGAATTTTATCTTCACAGAGCCGTTGACGGCGCTTATCTGAGGGTGGGTTCAATCTTTTTTGGATTTCCGCTGTAATGCAGATTTCACGGGCAAAATCAACATTCTGTACGGTCACAACATGAGCGACGGGAGTATGTTTGCGGACGTGATGAAATTTATCGACAGTGGATATTTTGACAGTCACAATTACGGCTGGCTGACTACGGAAAATGCTGTGTACAAAATTGACTTTTTCTCAGTATCGCAGCTGGAAAACTACGACAGCTTTTATGATGTGACAGGTGATGTAAATGTGTGGCTTGGACAACCTGAGATCGGACTCATTTATCTGGAGAAATTTAGAATTTTCCAATGAAGATAAGTTTATTTCACTGTCCACCTGTACCGGTTCCGAGGGCGGCTCAAGGACTGTTCTCACCGGAAAATTAACTGAAATATAGGAGTTTTTTGCATGAAAAAAAAAAATATTTATTGTATTAATCACTATTGCTGTTATGACCTCGATTTGCAGTCTGACAGCATTTGCCGACGGAGATGTTGCGGGAGCAGTGGAAAGTACTTGAACTCCGCACAAAGCCAGATCAAAACCATCGTCAACAATGTTGTATTCCCCGTAATTGACGTAATACTAGCGATTCTGCTGTTTGCAAAATTGGGTATGCTTTACCCGATTACCGCAAGCATGGACAGATCGAATGGACTGCGCCGGCGATTTTATTCGGTTGTCTGATTTTTACGTTTACAGCGCCGTTGTACCTTTGGTCGATCGTCGGTATGTGATCCGCACTTTTGAAAAGAAAAAATATTTCGTGTGACAGGAGGTTTTTCGGTTGCCCTACATTCCATACACAGAGGAAGAAAAGCGGCTTGCAAACGGCGTAGATCTGGCTGAATTTCTCCGCATGAGAGGCGAGAAATTAGAGAAAGCCGGACGGGAGTACAAACTGATTTATCATGACGGCGCGGTAAACACGACAGCATAACGCTCCGTGGCTCGACATGGTTTGATCACAAGAATCAGGTTGGAGGCGGTGCAATCCAATTCATGCGGTATTTTTACGGCATGGATTTTCAGACCGCAATGAACGAGCCGCTGGGAAGAAGCGTTACCCCGATTGCCCACAGTCCGCCGAAAGCGGCTGTGCCGGATAAAAAGTCAAAGGAATTCCGTTTGCCAAAAGCGAATTCGGACATGCACAGAGTATATGCCTACCTCATCAAACAGCGTTTTTATTTCGCCGGAAATCATCACGCATTTTGCGAAAAAAGCGGCTGATTTACGAGGATGCGAAACACCACAACGCAGTGTTTGTGGGCGTGGATGAAAACGGCGTTCCCCGTCAGGCGCATAAGCGGTCGACAAATTCTTTCGGGAAACCGTTCCGCATCACATGCGAGGGTTCGGATACAAAGTACAGCTTTGCTCACTTTGGCGAGTCGGAAAAGCTGTTTGTGTTTGAAGCCCGATTGATATGCTTAGTTACCTGACATTGCATCCTGAAAGCTGGCAGAAGCACAGCTACATTGCCATGAACGGCGTGTATGAAAACGCTGTTTTAACAGCATTAAAAGGACATTCAAATCTGTCTGAAATTGTAATCTGCACCGACAATGATGTGGGCGGAATCGACGCCGCGGACAGGCTTAGTGACATTTTGAAAGAAAGCGGATATGCCGATATTAAGCGGATTCTGCCCACTAATAAAGATTGGAATGAAGATTTAAAACAGCTTAACGGCGCAGACTTTCTGCCGTCTGTTCCTCACAAAAGAAAAAGAAATGTATTATGAAACTGTTTCGGGAAATGATTTATTTACAGCATTTTAAATGCAATCCCGACCGATTAATAGACAGACTTTCGAAAACATTCAGAAATGGACAATACATGTATCTGGCGGAATATTCATTAGCCGCTTCTGCATTTTTTTATTGGCAGAAGCTCTGAAAATGTGATGTTTGAAAAGCTGAAATCAAAGCTGTCGGACGAGTACAGAGCGTATACGGATAAGGGAAAACTGTGTGCAAAACAGGACGATTTAAAATCCGCTTATCAGTCTGTAATGCGTGATTTGCGGCATACGCAGTCACGTACAAAGGAACAGATTATTCATACGGCAAAAGCAGCTGTATCAGCTTGCGGACTGCGCTGTGAAATGTGAGGTGGAACAGCAATTGTCTGCACCGCAGTTGGCGCAGGAGGAAACGCCTCAGTTGGATGAACCATCTGAGGCGCTCCGTTTGGATTACGGATAATCAGAAATTTGAGCCGTTCCATCCCCAATTCGGGGTTTTCGGAGTATTTGAACATATATTCTGGACGGGTCGATTGAAAGCTGTTTATTTAAAATTGTGCAGACGCTGTCTGTTAGTTTTTCATAGGCTGAAGAATCGGCATGACCGAAAACGCTTACCTCAACCATAGCGGCAGGAGCGTTGTCTCCTTTGAAGTAAAGAATGTGTTCAGGTTCAATGCCTACCATGAGCCAGCTTTCGGATTTTCCTGGGATCGCAGTGATTGCCTGTCCCAAAGCGGATCTGATTGCAGTTTCCTTTTCATCAGGGACTGCGGCGTTAGTCTTTACATTAATAAACGGCATAGTAATACCTCCTGTAATTTGATATATTCAGTATATCACAGACAGGGATAAAATTAATATGGAGGGTGAAAAATGACACAAACCCAGCTGATCGGCATCATTGCGATGTCGGTCATTTTTCTTTTTACTTATGATACTGGCATACTGTCCAATAATTATTCGCTCAATGGAATCAAGCGGAAAACTGTGGGACAGGGCCAGCACGGCGTTGCCAGATTTGCCACAAAAAGCGGAGGTGAAACACACATATACCCAAGTACCTTTTGACGTGGAAAACTGGCGTCAGGGGAAAGAATCTGCCTACCGTTCAGGGTACGATAGTCGGCTGTAAAACCCATGGAAAACGGACGGTTGCGCTTGTGGACGAGGGCGATGTGCATACACTGCTCATCGGCGTAGCGGGCGTAGGAAAAACCGCGTACTTCTTGTATCCGAATATCGAACTGGCTCTTGCAAGCGGCATGAGCTTTCTCAATACAGATTGCAAAGGAGATGTTTTTCGGAATTACGGCAACATAGCTAAAAAGTACTATGGCTACAACGTTTCCGTATTGGATTTAAGAAATCCGACAAGGAGTGACGAAAACAATATCCTGCATCTGGCCAACAAATATATGGACATTTATCTATCCGACAAAAACCAATCTTTCAGCGAAAGCAAAAGCGGAGAAATACGCCAAAATCACGGCAAAAACCATCATCAGCAATCGGCGGCGGTGATGCGGCGGCTTACGGCGCAAACGCTTTTTTTCTACGACGCGGCGGAGGGTCTGCTGGCTTCTCTGATTCTGCTGTTGGCAGAGTTCGGCGAGAAAAACGAACGGCACATTGTGTCGGTTTTCAAACTGATTCAGGACTTGCTGGAACCGGAAAAGGCAAAAAAAGTCCGGCAAAACGGTACAGCAGAAAAGCGGATTCAAAGCTCTGATGGAACGGCTGCCGGACGAGCATAAGGCAAAGTGGCTTGCCGGATCTGCGCTGTACTCTGCGGATCAGGCGATGATGTCGGTTATGTCGACGGCGTTGTCACGTCTGAACAGCTTTATCGACTCAGAAATGGAGCAGATTCTGTGCTTCGGAACGGCGCTGGACGCAGAAAAAATTCTGCAGAGAAAAGTCGGCAATCTTTATTGTGTTGCCCGAAGAAGATCAGTCAAAATATTTCATGGTATCGCTGATTATTCAGCGACTGTACAGAGAAATTCTTGTTGTCATCGCTGATGAGAACGGCGGTAAACTGGATAATCGTGTCATGTTCTATGCCGATGAGTTTGGAACTTTTCCAAAAATCGAGGGCGCAGAAGCGATGTTTTCCGCAAGCCGTTCCAGAAGAATCAGCATTGTAGCGATCATTCAATCTTTTGCGCAGCTGAACAAAAACTACGGCAAAGAAGGTCAGGAGATAATCACGGATAACACGCAATTGACCATATTCGGCGGTTTTGCGCCAAATAGTCAGAGTGCGGAAGTGTTGTCCAAAGCGCTGGGAGAGCAGACGGTTCTGTCGGGCAGTGTGTCCCATGGCAAGGATAAGTCCCAGTCGCTCCAGATGATCGGCAGACCGCTTCTCACAGTGGACGAACTGAAATCTATGCCCAAGGGACAGTTTATTGTCATAAAAACAGGCGCGCATCCCATGATTTCGCCTTTAAAGCTGTATTTTTAAGTGGGGCATTTCCTTTGAAGAATCGTACATTTTAGAGGACAAGGGTTGCAAGAGTGGTTTTCCTACACAAGCGAGGATGCTCTGATGCGCGAGGTAGAAATCCAGTATCCGCAGCAGAAAAAAGAGATTCCGGAAGATGATGAGGATTCTGAGGAAGAACCTCCTAAAAAAAGAAAAATTCAAGGACGGGAGGATGATATTGCTTTGCGTTTTTCAAGAGAAATTTACGAGTACAAACTGCCCCACAGAGCTGTGGCAGTCTATATGTATCTGTCCAATCGCGCCAACAAAAACAAGGAGTGTTTTCCGTCCGTCAGGGATGATTGCAGAAGATCTGCATTTGTCCAAATCCACGGTATTTCGGGCGTTAAACGATCTGGAAACCGCCGGATTGATTACCCGTGAAAAACGCTTTCGGACAAGCGGTGGACGCAGTTCCACCCTATACAAATTAAAGGAGATGTGAAAAAAATGCATACAGAAAAAAATATGCAGCTTTTATCGTATTACAAAGCGGTATTTTCGAAAAACCAATCGGAAATGCCGCTGTTTTTATTGCCGTTCCAACCGGCAGTATGCAAACCTGAAACGGCTGCAATCGGCAGAAGAAAAAAAATGAGAGAATGGAGTGATTCAAATGTTTGACTGGAACGGCGACGCTCTGGATTGGGTCGGCGACAAGCTTTCAAGCGCCGGTGAAGCGATTTCCGAAGCGGTATGGGATATCATGCTGGAATGGATTTTTAACACGGTATATGGCGCAATTGCGGAGTTTTTCGCCATGATAAACGGCATGGGATCGGATATTTTTGACCTTGCATGGGTAAGTGCATTCACAAGTTTGTTTTCCAAGTTTGGCTGGGCGCTGTTTGCCGCAGGATTGGTGGTTGCGGTGTTCGACACGGCAATCGAGTACCAGACCGAACGGGCGAATATTCAGAGTACCTGTCTGAACGTATTGAAAGGTTTCATGGCGGTCAGTTTGTTTACAAAAAAAGTTCCGGTGGAGCTGTACAAGTTCTGTATTACTTTGCAGACCACATTTTCAGGAGATCTGATAGGTTCATTTGTCGGGGCAAACCGAAGCGATCTGGGAGCGACAGCTGAAATTGTGCTGAAAGGTATGGGCGGATATTCCGGACTGTTAGGGCTGCTGACCATTATTATGCTTGCATACTGCGTTGTGAAATTGTTCTTTGCAAACATCAAACGGGGCGGTATTTTTGCTGTGTCAGATCGCCGTGGGAAGCTTGTATATGTTCTCCATTCCTAGAGGATTTTCAGACGGCTTCAACGGCTGGTGCAAGCAGATTTTTGCGCTGTGTCTGACGGCATTTTTTGCAGACCTCGCTGATGTTTCTGGGACTGCTGACATGGCAGACCAATATGCTTTGCTGGGACTTGGAATTATGCTTGCGGCGAATGAAGTTCCGAGGATTGCTCAGCAGTTCGGACTGGATACCAGCGTGAGAGTAAACATGATGAGTGTGACAAGCACAGTAAATACGGCTGTTCGTGCAGGACAGTTTGTGGCGAAAAAAAAGCTGGCGTAAAGGAGGACAAAAATTTGAAAACTTACATCTATCCGCAAAACCTGAAAGCGGCCTCCAGACTGTGGCTCTGGAGCATCCGTGACTTTCTGCTCATCTGTCTCGGACTGATTTTGTCAGTGCTGATTTTAACGCAGATATGGTCTTTTTCTGCCCTTTGCAATAACGGCGATGTTTGCGTTTCTGAGCATTTGCTTTGAGGAAACGACGGTAGTCGATTACATTGTCTGTGCGTTCCGTTTTTTCGTGACCGCACAGCAAATTTACTTCTGGAGGTAAAAATGAAAAACAAAAAATCAACGCAGAACCTATTCGGACTGCGGACATTCGGCAAATACGGCTTGCTGACTGACAAAGCCGGACTTGCTTTTTTCAGCGCACAGCCAACCAATATTTCTGTTCTGTCAGCGGAAAATATCGATGTGAAAATTCACCATCTGATGATGCTGTTAAGCATGATTCCCGAACTGGAAATCATTTGTCTGGACAGCTGTGAATGCTTCGATGGCAACAAGGTTCATATCAAGAATCGTTTGAAATCTGAGGAAAATCCGCATATTCGGAAACTGCTGGAACAGGACATGGAATTTCTGGACGATATTCAGGTGGAGATGTCTACGGCAAGGCAGTTTCTGTTCTGTATTCGTTTTAAGGATAAAAAAGACGAACAGATTTTTCAGCAGATCAACCGTGTTTCCAAAGTGATTTCGGAGCATGGATTTGACGTGCGGCGCATGGAAAAAATCCGACGTCAAGCGGATGCTGGCGATTTACTTTGAAGCGTCCATGAATGGAGAGGAAATGCCCGATATTGAGGGAGAAAATTACTTGGAGGTTATTGAAAATGTTTAAGAGAAAACAAAAAATCCTTACGCCCCAACAGGCTGAGGAGATTCGATTCAGGAATTTTTTTCGACCGTATTGTGCCAAGCACAGTGCGGTTTTTTACGGATCATTTTATTTGCAGTAACAGTTACAAATGCGTGTGGGCAGTTCTGGGGAATGGCCGCCTACTACGGAGGAACAGGCGATTCTGGCGCACCTTGCGGACAGGAATTCTGTGACGCTCCGTATTTACAACCGCTTTGTTGACAGCGCCGAGCGACTGGCAGATCATCCAGCATGCCACACGCCGGAACAAGCTGATGTCCACAACAAACGATGTGACGGAATCTCTGGCTGCGGAGAGCAATTTGCAGGACGTGGTGCAGCTGATCGCAGACCTGAGACGAAACAAAGAACCGCTGCTGCACACGGCTGTGTTTATTGAATTGAAAGCCTCCGACGAGGACAAATTAAAGGAGTTACAATCGGATATACTCATGGAGTTAACGCGCTCCAAAATCACGGTGGACAGGCTGATTCTGCGGCAGAAAGAAGGCATGATCTCGGCGCGCCTTTTGGGTACAATGCGTTTGGAAGTCTGTATGAACGAGTCTTACCGGCGTCCAGTGTGGCGAATCTCTATCCGCTGAATTATTCCGGCAAGACCGATGAAAAAGGCTTTTTACATCGGTCGGGACAAGTTTGGCACGAATATTCTGGTGGATTTCGATAAGCGGAGTGATGACAAAACCAACGCTAATGTGCTGATTTTAGGCAACAGCGGTCAGGGCAAAAAGCTATCTTATGAAGCTTCTGCTGACGAATCTGCGTGAATCCGGAAAGAGCGTGATTGTTCTGGACGCAGAACAGGAATATGCTGATCTGACGAACAATCTTGGCGGCACTTATCTGGATTTCATGTCGGGAGAATACACGATCAATCCCCTTGAACCAAAGGCATGGGGCGAAGCGGAAAAGGACGATACCTCACCGGAGCCGTTTCGGAAAGTTACAAGGCTGTCGCAGCTATCTCCTATTTAAAGGATTTTTTCCGCGCCTACAAGGACTTTTCCGACATCGAAATCGACACCATTGAAATTATGTTGATGAAGCTGTACGCTCGATTTGACATCGATGATCTGACGGATTTTGACAAGCTGAAACCGACACGGATTATCCGGTGATGCAGGATTTGTACGACCTGATTGAAAAAGGAATTTATGATCTTCGACCACGAAAAAAAAAAGCATCTGTACACGGAGGAAACCTTGCAGAATATCTGTCTTGGACTGCACTCCATGTGCAAGGGCGCGGAGTCAAAATATTTTAACGGGCATACCAATATTAAGGATTCACAGTTTCTGTGCTTCGGCGTGAAAGGCCTGATGGATACCAACAAGCGGCTAAAAGATACGCTGCTGTTCAATATTTTGTCCTACATGATCAATCAGCTTCTGGGCGTTGGAAATACCGTTTCCGCCATTGACGAAGCCTATCTCTTTTTGACCAATCTCACCGCAATCGAGTACATCCGCAACGCCATGAAGCGCGTCCGCAAAAAGGAGTCGGCGATGGTGATCGCCAGTCAGAATGTGGACGACTTCCTGATTCCGGAGGTACGGGAATTTACCAAACCGCTGTTTGCGATTCCAACCCACCAATTCCTGTTCAATGCCGGAAACATCGAGCCAAAGGCGTACACCGATACTTTGCAATTGGAGATGTCGGAGTTCTCGCTGATTAAATATCCGGAGCGCGGTTCCTGCTTGTATCGCTGCGGAAATGAGCGATATCTGTTAGAGATTCATGCGCCGGTTTACAAGGCAAAATTATTTGGAAAGGCGGGCGGAAGATAAAGCACAGTAAATCATAAACAGAAAAATACTGCATAAAAAATATACCATTATTGAAAAAGAAACGAGGCAAATCATGAAAAAGAAAAAAATGTAACTGAATTGCTGATTTTTATTGTAGCAACAGAATTGGTCGGCGCCTTATCCGGATTTCTGGCAGGAAATTCATTTTCATTATATAAGGAACTGATAAAACCGCCGCTATCGCCTCCGGGCTGGTTGTTTCCCGTGATGTGGGCAATTTTGTACGCATTAATGGGAATTTCTGCATTTATGATTTATACCTCGGATGCAAAAAGAAAGATGTAAGGCTCTCTTGTTATTTATGGAACGCAGCTCTTTGTGAATTTTATGTGGAGCATTGTGTTTTTTTCAGATTCAGAATGTTCGGACTTTCCGTTGCGGTGATTCTGACTTTGCTGGCGTTGATTATTGCAATGATTATTATTTTCCGCAGAATTCGTCCGGCAGCCGCTTACCTGAATATTCACTTATTTACTGTGGATAGTATTTGCTTCGTATCTTAATATCGGTATATTATTATTGAATTGAGTCGCTTCGGCGGCTCTTTTTTATGGGAGGAAAAAATTTGCAGAAGAAAAAAAATACAGAATTCGAGTCAATTGCGAGAAGCAGTTGGCTCTGCTTTTTTATCATCAGGAGGTATCTGATATGAGTGTCACAGTAGCCGCTATTGCCAAAAAGGTCTCTGTTTACCTTGCTTTTGCGGACAAACGGACATGGAAAAGCGACCGGATTGATTATTGCAATTGTAATAGCAATTGCATTGCTTCCGGTAATGCTCTTGCTGGCAAATGGGCAATCAGTTGTCGTCTGCGGAAACGCAGAGCATCGACTATTCCGCCTACGTGCAGAATCTATCTGCCCAGCAGCGAGACGCAGCTTTCTCAGATGGAATCGGACGGAACAGCAATTGAGACTGAATTGACAAAGCTGAACCTGAAAAAAATCAAATTGTCAAAGCGCAGATGATCTATCTCACCTACTTTGAAAATGTTCAAAAAAGGTGAGAACTTTTTGCGGATTTCTGTGGCTGTTTCAAGGAAAGCGACAATGAAAAGCTGATCGATTTGCTGAATCGGAAATATGGATTGAGCATCAGTTACGAGGAGTTCATGCGCTCCTACGCTGTGATTACCAATGTCAGCATTGATGAAAACCGCTTCTTGAATTTAGAGATCATGAACAATATCGACCTTGCACGCTGGGCGGAAAAAACGCCTATGAAACCCAGTGGGGATATGTTCCCCATACAGACGGTAATGTGTTGTCAGCGGAAAAATACAAGGCGCTTGAAAGAAAAATACCCAGATGAAATCACAACAGACTGTGACAAATGGCAGAGCCGCAGGACGGTGGACAATTACAATCTGCTTGCGGTCATATCTGTGGTACGACTCGGAAAACCGGACAATTTCAGCGGAGGGTTACAGCGAAACTGTGCAGGAACTGTATCAATCTGCGACTGTCAAAGGGTGATATTGATTCTCTGCCTGAAACGGTTGGAACGGCGGTGATCAGCGGCGATACCATCGGGATTTACGTTGGCGACGGCAATGTTGTGTATGCAAAATCTGCTTTGCGGACGGCGTTATGAAAGAACCTGTTTCTACCGGAAGCTGGACTGCTTGGTTTGAAATTCCGTGGATCGAATACGGCGAGGAAAATAGCTTCAGCAATGAGATTCACTTTGAAGAATATGACGAAAAGAAGAAAAATAATCTGGGACTGGTGCAGTGGGCTATTCAGGCGCACGAGAATGGCTGGGGCTATGTTTACGGCACGTATGGAAAACGTGCTGACGGAATCGCTTTTTGCAGGACAGAGCCTCTGTGTTCGGCGGCGAAGTTACAGATTACATGGAATTCATCCGTCAGAACTGGCTTGGAAAGAGGTGCTCCGACTGTGTAGGATTGATAAAAAAGGCTACGGCTGGTATGACAGCGCAAGCGGTGAAATTGTTGTTGGCTCTAACGGTATGGCAGATGTGGGAGCGAATGCAATGTTCGCAAATGCGACGGTTAAGGGTACGATCGATACCATTCCCGAAGTCCCCGGACTTGCAGTCTGGGTGGACGGTCACATAGGAATTTACATCGGAAACGGCGAGGTAATCGAAGCCATGAATACCCTCAGAGGGGTTACCAGAACCAAGCTTGCAGGGCGTGAATGGACACACTGGCTTCAGATTCCGTATATATCATATATAGACCAGTGTGACGCTGGACCCATGCCGCACACAACAAATCAATGAAAGAGCAGTATAAATCCTGCGAGGATAATTAAAGAAATTTTTATATTTTATGGGAGAAAAAATTGAATGAAAAAATCAGTCACAGTAAGCATTGATTCTGAAAAATTATCAGCGCTTGAAATGTATCTGGGACAGAAAAAATATGAAGCTGTCAGATGAACTTGAAAAAGTTTGCAGAGCAGCTTTATCAGAAATATGTGCCCTCAAATGTGCGTGAATTTATTGAGTTGACGGCGGCGAAGAAGCCGTCCCGCAGGACAAAAAAATACTGCTCCTGCGGAATCGGAAATGCAGTCGGAGCAGTAATACGCCCCGGTTCGCACCATGTCGGCTTGTACGGCGTTTTCGGCGGTGAGGTCGGATAACTACCCTATGAGAACGGTCGTAGCGAATCTGGGGCATTTGTCGCAGAGTTTAAGAATAGCGGAAATCAGGTGATTTCGGGTGGGTTTGAGGGTCATTTATTTTATTGCTGGTTAAAGTTCCGGCGTCAAAGCCGCCGGAACATTCACATCGGACGAGCAAAGCTCGCCGAATCTGCATGGAGTCAAAAATGGAGGTTTTCAAAAATCATGGAGTCAGAAACAAATAAAAAAGCGTAAACAACGCAAATACGGCAGTTTCAAATAATGTCGCAGAGGAAAAAATCAAATTTCCGCTGTATGTTTTTCCGGACACGATGGAAAAGGTGGATATGCTGTATGAAATCGACAACTGTCGTTCAAAAACCGAGTTTATGGAAAAGACAATCAGATTTTACTGCGGTTATCTTCTGAATCAGGAGCATACCGCAACGGAGTTTATCGCACCGCAGCTTGCGGTGATTACCGAGGGAATCGTAAAAGGCAGCGAGCAGAAATTGTCACGGGCATTGTTTAAGCTTGCGGTGGAGGTCGGCGCGCTGACCCATATGCTTGCGGCGATCAATGAAATTGACGACGATACTCTGAAAAAAGCTTCGTATCATGTGCATGGATGAAGTTAAGCGTATCAATGGTATCATTAATTTTGAAAAGGCTGTGAGGTATCAGCGGTCAGATTTAAATCAAATTAAAACGGGGGTGATATGTCATGGCTTTATCGCAAATTATCGTCACAAGCCGCTATCTGAAAAGCGGAAAGCAGAAAAGTAAAAACAAGCGCAGAAACTATACAAAAATACATTGCAATACGTGAAACGGTTGAGATGCGTGAACAAAATACCATTGATAGAAATAATAACGCTACTCAAAAATCAGCAAGAACTGTTTAGTGACCTGCTTTCAGATTTTCCCGAGGCAAAAAATATTTAGAATACGAAGATTTCAAAGCCAACCCTACTGTAGAAAACGCATCTGAGCTTATCAGTACGATCATTGAGCGCAATGCAGATGTTATCGGCAACCGTCAGAATTTTGTCGGTTACATGGCAATGCGACCGGGCGTTGAGAAGCGCGGTGCGCATGGACTTTTAATGAAAGTGATGAACCGATTGTGCTTGACAGAGCCGCAAATGAAATTGCAAATCATCCCGGAAACGTGTGGTCGCACGTTGTCTCTCTGCGCCGTGAGGATGCGATTCGTCTTGGCTATGATAACTCCGAGCGATGGCGTGAACTGGTCATGCGGCACATTGCTGACATTGCGGAGCAGACGAAAATTCCGCTGTGCAATTTGAAATGGTATGCCGCTTTTCACGACACCACGCACCATCCGCATATTCATCTGCTGGTGTATTCTAAAAAGTCCAAAGCAGGGATTTTTGACGAAACAAAGGAATCGATAAGATACGTTCCGTGTTTGCGAACGATATTTTTCATGACGATCTGCAAAGCATTTATATGGAGCAGACTATTCGGCGTGACGAGCTGAAAATGGAGTCAAAAAAGTATGTGGAAGAACTGCTGAAAAAAATCAGGGAAAACAATTTTCACAATGCCGAACTTGAAAGTCTTATTTTCACTTTGAAAAAACAACTTGACAGTACAAACGGTAAAAAGGTTTATGGATATCTTAAACCGGAGGTCAAGACAACGGTTGATGAGGTATTCAAAATTCTGTCGCAGGAGGAAAATGTACCTGAACTGTATGAGAAGTGGTGCGAGCTTGAGCGTCAGAAATACAAAACCTATACTCAGAAAGAAAAGGAGTTTCCTCCTCTGTGGGAAAACAAGGTCTTTTCAGCCGGTGCGGAATATGATTGTTCAGCAGGTTTTAAATATTCAATTCCTTGTTGAAGCAATTGAGGTTGCAGAACCGGAACTGCCGGAGTCGTTTACAGAAACGGAAATTGAGATTCCACCGCAAATTGATACGGATTTTTTAAACCGAAAGAACCTGCTGATTCAAATTTGAAGTGGAATGACAATTATAAAACGGCTTACGAAATGATTCACGATAAGCGCTCGGAATTGCAGGATTATCTGCAAGCGGAACTGCTTTTTTGCTGTCGGAGGCTGAGTCAGGAAATGCTCTTGCTATGTTTGAATTGGGAAAGCTGTATGCGGCTGAAAAGCTGGGCAAAAAGGATGCGGAGAAGTCGTTTGAATTCTATCGGAAAGCATTGCAGGGATTTTTAAAAATCGAGCCAATTGCAAAAAAATTGAAGCCGTTCCTGCAATTTAGAATTGGGCAAATGTATCGGAATGGTTTTGGAACAGACGTAGATATTCCGAAAGCAATTACATATTTTCAGCAATCTGCAGAGCACGGAAATGTTCATGCGAAACGGATTATTGCATTGGAATATATCAGCGGCGAGTTTCTGGAACAGGATATTGACAAGGGTATTTCAATACTGACGGAATGTGCAGACAGCGGCGATAAGCTGTTTTGTTACTGGATTGGAAAAATCTATCTGGATGGTAAAATAACTGCGCAGGATCTTGATAAGGCAGAAAAATATCTGCTTGCAGCGGATAAGAACGAGTATACTTTTTATGCGCTTGGCAAGCTGTATCTGACAGAGGAAAAGCGCGATGTGCAGCGTTCCGTTTCGTATTTTTGAACAGTGTTCGGATACTAATCCGTGGGCAAGCTACTGGTTAGGAAAAAAATCT
>VOFK01002894.1_pt1 | contig 26253 bp, 43 predicted proteins | sample 5384121 | NCBI WGS metagenome assembly VOFK01 (sample SAMN12384730, study PRJNA508395) | human gut metagenome | isolation source: healthy gut J | host: Homo sapiens | reverse complement strand
TGTACTTCGTTCAGTTACGTATTGCTGGCAGGTCTACCGGCATAACGGATGATGAAAATAGTTTACAAACTTGAATATCTTTACTATTTTTTATTAGATGAAGTATCGTTAGAAAGCGTTGTCAGGGGATTTGAATTTGGCGTAGACATAGAATCCTTTAGGATGATCTTTATAGAGTCTGTTCTTTTTTCTTCAGGTTTCTTTTTAAACCACCGGCTTCCTGTATGAGTCGAATTAATTCAAATTGAAATGTTTTTCTAAGCTTAATGAAATTGAAATGATGAAATGTTTTGATTTTATCCTTTTTAAAGGAATAGATCAATTCAGGAATAAGACAATGGATGTGGATTCCATTTAAGGTCTCTTCAAAAAGTATGTATAGTGGCAATCATGCCAAATTCATTACGAACAGGAATATCTTTGAATATATAGTGGGTATCCGATAATTTTTTCTTTTTTTTGAGTTTATCGGCAAGAGATTTATTGGTGAGAATGGAAATGGTGTTTCTGGAAGCAACAAACAAAAAGATTGAGTCGAGTACGATCCTGTCTGAACCAGTTTCTAAGTTCTTCAGGAATAGTAAAGACAATGTGCCTATGAGGGCAGTCAAGACAAAAAGAGGTAGCCTTGGTCGCAAGCTGTTTGGCATATTTAACACCACATGCATTACAAAATCTAGAATGACAAGAATGTGGAATAATATTCCAGTTGTCACAATCCGTACATTCAAACTGATCAAAACCAAGATAGCATGTATGGCAAAGAAGAGAACGTTCTACATTGTCTAAAAATACAAGGACGAGCTTTACCAGAAGCATCTAATTTTCGAATGTATTCAATATTATCGAAGAAGATATTCTTGATGGGATGAATAAAATCGAAGTTTCGAACATCACAATCTAATAATGATAGAGTTTCAATTGGAATGTTTGAATGATAAGTAGTGTCCATAATTGAAGTATAGAATTAAATAGAGATGTAAACAAGACTTGGCAAATGAAAAGCGCCCATACAAATCATTTTATATGATTTGATGGGCTTTTTTTATGCTTATCATTACTTTTTTAATCAAACCATTTCAACTATCGACTGTTTATTTCGTTTTATTCTTGTATTTTCTTGCCAAAAAAGACTATGAAACGATGTATATTGAAAAGTATTGGATTTTTCCATCGATACTTCTTTTATTCTTTTGTTCAAGTTATGTGCCATTACTAAATCGAGTCTCTACAAGTCTAGTTTTTCTTTTTGTCAGTGGAACCATTAAATTGATTAAATCCGATTGGATTGGCAGTGCCGATGTGTGTTATTTGTTTTTTTTTGGATTTTATTTAGGCATAGAAAGAATGCTTGTAGCTTTATATATTAGTGTTTTACTTGGAATACTTTGGATTTTGTATAAAAAAAAGCATATCCTTCCCTATGTATCGTGTTTGGCAATTGGTGTATGGATTGCCGTTTTGAAAGGATATACGATATTCTATTTTCTAATGAATCTTTTTTCTTGAGGACAAGTAATATCTACATCATTAAATTGAATATGATGACTTTGAAGTAAAAGTCCTGTATTATCAATTTTTTTACCTCCATATAGAGGATCGTTTAAAATGGGATGGTTCAAAGAAGCACATTGAACACGGATTTGATGTTTTCTTCCGGTAAGAATCGTTACTTGAATTAATGAACAATCTTTATAATTTTTAAGTGTATTAAATATTGAAACACTTTCTTTTTCCATTTGGATGAATGATCATTTTCTTGGCATTATGACGATCTCTTGCGATATTTGAAATGATCTTTTTATTTTTATAATTTGTATGGCCTTGTACTAAGGCAATATATTCTTTTTTTATATGGTGCTCTTCCATATTTTTATCGCAATATGCCTGAAAGAATGGATGCTTACAAAATAACACCAAACCACTTGTTTCATAGTCAATTCGATGGATAGCTTGAGCTGGATATTTGTTTTGGTTTAATTGTAAATACCCATTGACTCGAGCTTGTAGAGTGTCCTGGTTGTTTCCATCATCGTGAACCAATAAAAATGGAGGCTTAAAGGCTACGATCAAAAATGTATTTTCGTATAAAATGTCAACCGGTTCATAATTTATTTCAACATCTTTTTCTGGGTAATTAAAATAAATCGTCTTTTTCTCTTCATCTATTTTAAGATGCTTTTTATGTGTTTTTGAAATACAAAAAAGTCTCAAAGATTTCTTGAGAAGTTGTTGTATAGCGCATGAAGTTTTTCATTTATATTTTTTATGAGCATATCAATAGAATATTTTAATGATGCGTGTCATAATGTCAATAGAAGAACAGGAGGAATACTTATGAAAATCTTTAAAAATTTAGAAAACGGTAGTGTTGTTGAAGGATTGTTGATGGATGTTGTTCCTAATGGGTATCGTGAATTAAAAAGTGGGTGAAGTGGATGCGGCACAAGAAAAGCATGTTCCACAAGTAAGTGTAGAAGATAATAAACTTAAAGTTGTAGTTGGAAGTGTTGAACATCCAATGTTAGAAGCACACTATATCACAAATATCTGGGTTGAATATAGTGATGGAACTGTGGATCGTGCAGGACTAGTACCAGGAATGAAACCAGAATATGTTTTTTGATCCAAATGGAAGAACAGGTAAGGTGACTGTGTATGAGTATTGTAATTTGCATGGTTTGTGGAAAAATGAAATAGAATTGTAATTAAAATGTAAAAATGATGACAGATTGTTGAAATAAACAATCTGTTTTTTTTATAATAGGTTTATGTATAAAGAAAAGTTAAGAGAATCATTTAAAGTATATGATGAAATCGTATTAAAGTGTTTTTGTGGAATTTTTATTGGCGCAATTGTTGCGATTTGTGAAGTCGTTTTTGGCAAAGGTCTAGAATGGATCTTAAATTTTAGAGAACATATGGGATGTGTTATGTTATTAGGACTTCCGTTTGCTGGTTTAGCCATTGTGTTCTTGTTTGATCATTGGGGAAGAATCTCAAGAAAAGGTATGGGGCTTGTCTTTGAAGTTGATCAAGGAAAGAGTGATTGATTCCTCTTCGTATGGCACCATTTATGGTCGTGTCGACATGGATTACACATTTCTTTGGTGGTAGTGCTGGTCGAGAAGGAGTTGCAATGCAGATTGGAGCGACTGTATCCCATTATTTCGGTAAGTATTTTCGTTTTAAAAATAGTGGTGTCATCTTCATGGTTGCAGGTATGGCGCTGGTTTTGCCGGTTTATTTGGAACTCCAATTACGGCTATTTTCTTTGCCTTAGAAGTATTAGTTGCGGGAACCTTAAAATATCGAGCTATGTCATGTGCAATTCCGGCTAGTTTTACAGCAGACCTATGTTTCTAGTTTATTTGGATTACATAAGAGTACATTTAAAATTGGAAGTGTAAGTGATTTAGATGTCGAACTATCCATAAAACTTTTAGTTTTAGGAATTTTATTTGGCTTGATTGGCGGATTGTTTGCATTTTCTTTAAAAGCATACAAAAGCTTTTGTGGCAAATAAAATAAAGAATCCTTATAAACGCATTTTTATGATGGGTATTCTTGTTGCGATTTTATTGTTTGTATTTGGCAAGTGTCGTTATTCTGGGGTTGGTGAAAACTTGATTGTGGGATCTTTTACATCTGAAAAAAAGATATATAGTTATGATTGGATCTTAAAATTTGTTTTAACAATTTTAACTTTATCAGCTGGTTTTCAAGGTGGAGAAGTTACACCATTGTTTGCGATTGGATCAAGTTTAGGAGTTATAATTGCGCCTGTTTTTGGGTTAAACCCTTTATTTGTGGCAGCTTTAGGATATTGTAGCGTTTTTGGTGCTGCAACGAATACTTTTTTAGCGCCGATTGCGATAGGCATGGAAGTGTTTGGATATCAATATTTTCCATTCTTCTTTGTAGTATGTGCTATAGCTTATATAGTAAATCAAAATGAATCGATTTATGCTTTACAAAGACAAGTCAGAGAATGATTTGTCTTTTTTTTATAGCGATTTGAAAACGCATACAAATTTCCTTAAATAAGTAGATTTTATTTGAAAAAAGTGCTATACTTTAGTTATATAAAGAGTATTATTAGGAGGATGATTATGAAACAGAATAATATGCTCGCCATGATTTTAGCGGGTGGCCGTGGGACACGTCTTTTAGAACTAACTAAAAAGAATGCGAAGCCGGCTGTTTATTTCGGAGGAAAATATCGTATTATCGATTTCCCGCTAAGTAACTGTGCGAATTCAGATATCAACGTTGTAGGTGTTTTAACACAGTATGAATCTGTAGAATTAAATGCTTATGCTGGCGCCGGACAAAGATGGGGACTTGATGCACGTGGAAGTGGTGTTTATGTTTTGCCGCCACGAGAAAAAGATGGAACAAAATTTGACGTTTATCAAGGAACGGCAGATGCCATTACTCAAAATATTGACTTTATTGACAAGTTTGATCCTGAATATGTATTGATCCTTTCAGGTGACCACATCTATAAAATGGATTATGCAGATATGTTGTCTTGTCATAAGGCAAACAATGCAGATTGTACAATTGCAGTACTTCCAGTTCCAATGAAAGAAGCAAGCCGTTTTGGTATTATGAATACGGATGATGAAGGAAGAATTGTGGAATTTGAAGAAAAGCCAGAACATCCAAAGAGTAATTTAGCAAGTATGGGTATTTATATCTTTAACTGGAAACAATTGCGTAAAGCATTGATTTTGGACATGACTGCAGAAGGCTCTCACCATGACTTTGGTAAAGATATTATTCCTAACTTCTTAAACGCAAATAAGCGTTTATATGCTTACAAATTTGAAGGATATTGGAAAGATGTTGGTACAATTGATTCATTGTGGGAAGCTAACATGGATTTGCTAAACAAAAATAATGAATTGAATTTGGATGATCCAAATTGGAAAATTTATACAGAAGATATTCCAACTTTACCTCACTATGTAGGTCCAACTGGAAAAGTAGAACATTGTTATATCAACCAAGGTGCTGTCATTAGAGGACATGCAGTGGATTCTGTATTATTTAATAATGTTGATATTGATGAAGATGCATTTGTATCTCAAGCTGTATTAATGCCAAATGTTAAAGTTGGTAAAGGCGCAAAAATCTATCGTACAATTGTTGCGGATGGTGTAAAAATTGATGATGGTGCTGTTGTTGGTAGTCCAGACAGTGAAGAAATCGTGTTGATTTCAAAAAGAGTAAAGAAGGGTGAATAATTATGTGTAATGCTTTAGGAATAATTACTTACAATGATTCTTCTGTATATGTAGAAGGTATGCAAAAATATCGTCCAATTGCTGCATTTAGTTTTTTAGGACGTTATCGCTTAGTTGACTTTGCGATTTCAAATATGTCAAATTCAGGAATTGATGATATCCAAATTTATGTAAATGGAAATCCTCGTTCTTTTAATTGATCATGTTGGAACAGGTCGTCACTATAATATCAACTCAAAACATGGACATTTATCTTTAGTGCCTGTATATACAGATGGTGGAAATTCACGTTTTACTACAGATATCTCATGTTATGCAGAAAATATTCATACAGTTATGGAAAACCACAATGACTATGTTGTGATTGCTCCAGCTAACATGCTTTATAAAGGAAACTATGAAGAACTATTAAAACAACATATTGAGAGTGGTGCAGAAGTTTCTGTTTTATATCAACATGTTGATAACGCAAAAGAAAACTACATTGGATGTGATGTTCTTCAAATGAATAAACAACGTGGTGTATTGAGTATTGAACAAAATTTAGGTAACTATAAATCTAGATATTTATCTTTACAAACATACATTATGTCAAAGGAAATCTTCAAAACATTAGTTGAAGAAGCTCAAGAAACAAGTTCAATGTATTGGTTTAAAGATATTTTGAATGACAAATGTGTAGATATGGATATTCGTGGATTGAATTATCGTGGACACATTTATGTTATTAATGATTTGAAATCATATTATGAAAGTAATATGCAATTCTTAACAGAAGAAAAAATGAAAGATATTAATGATCCTGAATGGCCTGTATATACTCGTACAAGTGATTCAGCTCCAGCTATTTATTTAAATGGTGGTACTGCAACAGGTTCATTGATTTCGAACGGTTGTGAAATTAGTGGTGTAGTTAAGAATTCGATTGTGGGTCGTTCTTGTAAAATTGGAAAAGATGCATTAATTGAAAATTGTATCATTATGCCAGATGTAGAAATTGCAGATGGTGCACATTTGAAAAATGTGATTGTTGACAAACATTCTAAAATCGCAAAGAAAAAAGATTTAGCAGGTTTGGAAGAACAACCTTTGTATATTGGTAGAAGGGAGAACGTTTAATGGCATCAATTTTGATGGTTGCTGGGGAAGGATTACCATTCATTAAGACAGGTGGACTTGCTGATGTTATTGGTTCTTTACCACAAGCACTTACTGAAAGAGGACATGAAGTAAAGGTTGTAATGCCTTTATATAAGAAAATTAGTGATAAATACTATAATGAACTTCACTTTGATTGTGAATACTCAGTTTCAATCAATTATCATGAAGTACCGGTGCGTGTATTCTCAAAAGTGGTAGATAATGTTTGTTTCTTCTTCATTCAACATCAAGGTTACTTTGAAAGAGATTCATTATACGGTTATCAGGATGATGGTGAACGTTTTGGATATTTCCAAAAAAGCTGTTATCGAAATGTTGAATCAGTTGAACTATTGGCCTAATATTATCCATTGCCATGATTGGCATACAGGTATGATTCCATGTATGGTAAAAGAAACACATGATGCAGATCCTAGATATCGTGCTATTCGTTTCGTATATACTATTCACAACATGGCATATCAAGGAAACTTTGGTCCTGAAATGCTAGATAGTTGTTTGGGCTTACCATACTATTTGTTAGACAATGGTAATGTGCGTTTTGATGGCGGAATTTCATTCATGAAATCTGGTATTTTATATGCAGATAAAGTTACAACTGTATCACCAACTTATGCTCAAGAAATTTTATCACCTCAATATGGGGAACACTTAGAAGCTGTATTGAATATGCGTAAATATGATTTATGGGGAATTGTAAATGGAATTGATATCCAGTTATGGAATCCGAGTACAGATCCAGAAATTCCTTATCACTTTGATAAGGTGAATATTGCGAGCTCAAAAGAAAAAGGCAAAAATGGCCCTTCAAGAAGAATTAGGATTAGAAAAAAATCCAGATGTTATGATGGTTGGAGTCGTTTCTCGTCTAACTTGGCAAAAAGGATTCTATCTATTGATGGAACAATTAGATGCATTATGTGCTGCTCCTATTCAATTGGTTATTTTGGGTAGTGGAGAAAGTCAAATTGAAAATAAATTCCGCGAATTGGAAGATGGAAACAAAGGCAAAATTTGTTTCTATTACGGATATAATGAAAGTTTGGCACACCGTATTTATGCGGCAAGTGATCTATTCTTGATGCCTAGTTTATTTGAACCATGTGGTATTTCGCAATTGTGTTCTATGCGTTATGGTACTTTACCTCTTGTTCGTGAAACAGGTGGTTTAAAAGATACAGTCGATGCATATAATGAATATGAAAAAAATCGGGAAATGGATTTAGTTTTGAGAACTACGATTCAAATGAATTGATCCACACATTGTATTATGCTTGTGATGTTTACTATAATCGCAAAGAAGATTGGGAAATGTTACAACGCAATGCGTTAAACACAGATGTATCATGGCAACAAAGTGCTAAAACATATTCTTTGTTGTATGATGAATTAGTAGACTAATGAGAATTCTTGTTAGTGCATGTTTATTAGGATATAACTGTAAGTATAATGGGAAGAACAATTATAATTCGAAAATTGTTGAACTTTTAAAAGAACATGAAGTGGTTCCTGTTTGTCCAGAAATGCTTGGAGGGCTTTCTTGTCCGCGTATTCCTTGTGAAAAAGTTGGGGATAAAATTATGGATAAAGAGGGGAATGATTGTACAAAACAGTTTATCAAAGGAGCAGAAATTGCTCTAAATATAGCGAAAGAAAAACAAGTGGATTTTGCGATTTTACAAAGAAGATCACCTAGTTGTGGATATTCCCTAATTTATGATGGGACTTTTAATGGGAATCTTATAGTTGGTAGTGGTATCTTTGCCCAAAAAGTTGCAAAGTTTAGATATTCCAATTATGGAAGCGGAATCAGAAAAATTCGTTTAGGTATTGTTTTCTTTTGGCAAAATGTCATAAAAATACATTTAGATTTGATTTAGGAGGATAATTATGAAACAAGTAACTGTAACTGTAGTAGATCCAGTAGGTCTTCACGCACGTCCAGCAACTGTAGCTGTTAACGCTGCTAGTAAATTCAAAAGCGAAATCAATGTAGCTTTCAAAGGACGTGAAGTAAACATGAAATCTATCATGGGAGTTATGTCTTTAGGAATTCCTACACAGTCAGAAATCACAATTAGCTGCTCAGGCGAAGATGAAGATGCTGCTGTAGCTGCAATCGAAGAAGTATTGCGCGCTCAAAAGATCATTGCTTAATTAAGAAAAGTCTCATAGTTTATGAGACTTTTTTATTTCAAAGTTAGAAAAGAAGGAGAATGAATAATGTCTATTGTTGAAGAAAGATATTCAAAATGGTTGAACCATGAAAATTTAGCCCCTCAATATAAACCTGTTTTAGAAGCTATGGATGCTGAAGAAAAAAAATGATGCATTCTATACTACAATTGAATTCGGAACAGCAGGTATGCGTGGTCTTTTAGGTCCAGGAACAAATCGTATTAACATTCATACAATTCGTAAAGCAACTCAAGGATATGCGAACTACATTAACGAAAATAATGGTGGCGAAGCTGGTATTGCGATTGGGTATGATAATCGTCATATGTCAAAAGAATTTGCGTTTGACTGCGCTGATTTATTAGCAAAAAATAATATTAAATCCTATGTATTTGAATCATTAAGACCGACACCAGAACTAAGTTTTGCGGTACGTCACTTAAATTGCTTTGGTGGTATTATGATCACAGCGAGTCATAATCCGAAAGAATATAATGGTTATAAATTGTATGATGATAAAGGGTGTCAATTGATTCCATGTTTAGCGAGTCAGGTTATTGATAAAGTGAATGCAATTGAAGACGAATTGGCTATTGATGCAAATTGTACAGAAGAACAAAAGAAATTGATTACAGTGATTGGTAAAGATGTAGATGAAGAATACTACAAGAATGTATTGAGTATTCAATTGAATCCAGAAGTGAAAAAGGATATCAAGATCGTATTCTCACCAGAACATGGTACGGCAAATATTCCAGTACAAGAAGTATATAAACGTGCAGGATATACTTGCATTCCAGTTGTTGAGCAATGTAGTCCAGATCCTGATTTTTCAAGCACACCAACACCAAACCCAGAACAAGCGGGTGCTTATGAATTATCATTGAAATACGCAAAAGAAAATCAAGCCGATTTGATCTTAGTATGTGATCCTGATGCTGACCGTATGGGTGTTGGAGTATTGCATAATGGAGAATATGTTGTTTTAACTGGTAACCAATCTGGTTCTGTTGAAATTGAATATATTTGTTCACAACTTCAAAAGCAAGGTAAAATGCCTGAAAACCCTGTAATGTTCAATACAATTGTAACAAGTGATCTAGGTGAAAAGGTAGCTTCTGATTATGGTGTATCAACAGAAAAAACATTGACAGGATTTAAATTCATTGGTGAAAAAGTCGCTAAATATGAAAAAACACACGAAAAGAATTATGTATTCGGATATGAAGAGAGTTATGGTTCATTAATCAAACCTTTCGTTCGTGACAAAGATGCTCCTCAAGCTTGTTTGATGCTTGCAGAAGCTTGTGCATTCTACAAAGAAAAAGGAAAAGATTTAGTCGATGTTTTAGATAGCTTGTATGATCGTCATGGAACATATGAAGAAAGTCAAGTGGCATTATCATTAGCTGGTGAAGCAGGTGCTAAGCGCATAAAAGAAATTCTAGCTACATTAAGAAAAAGATGCTCCAATCAAATTGGTGGTACGAAAGTTGTTCGTAGTGAAGACTATAAAGAATGTACAATCAAAGAAGGAGATACAGTCACTGAACTTACAGGATTCACTAAATCCGATGTATTAAAATACTATCTAGAAGATGGAAGTTGGATTGCGGTACGTCCTAGTGGAACAGAACCAAAATGTAAATTCTACTATTGTATCAAGGGAGCTTCAAAAGAAGATGCTCACAACAAAACAGTTCATTTCAAAAGGCAATGGATGATTTGATTGCTAAGTAAAATTAAAGGATGTCAAAATGGCATCCTTTTTTTTTGGTATGCCGGGCATGGCATATATCTAGACAGTGAAAGTCTGTTGTGGGGTTGTAATCACAGTGGCCAACCACTAGCCAAGACCAAGGGTGTCCATCGTGAGGTGGAATCTGAAAGAAGGTGGAGGCAAAGTTCCGGTCTGACGTACAGAAATCACGTATGAGGCTCGTAAGAATATGGATGAATGTGCCAAACAACATAAAAAATCTAATGACTGTGGAATATTCAAATGAGTAAACGTGGCAGATATATGGAATGAAAGATATATGACCTTATCCCGGGAGGCCTTGTCGAGGAGAATATCCTAGTAACAACGAACGGCAAGGAGTCAGCAGCGGTCGTAGTAGTGAGGAAACATCTGTAATGGATGTGGAGCGAAGGACCAAACAAATTCAAGGTTATTAATAACGTACAAGATTCCACTGTATGACAAACTCAGAAGATGAGGAAAACTAGAAGCCCAGGAAAGGAAAGGGAAAGTTAGTACAGAGGATGGCGAAGACGGAGGAGGTAACGAACAGTGTTAAACAAAGATGATACTTTACTAAATGAGCTTTTAAGCGATGACAATCTTAAGATAGCTAAACAGAGAATAAAGAAAAATAAAGGTGCATCGGGAATCGATGGCATGGAGGTCAAAGAACTTCATGAATACCTTTTCTAAACACCTTGATGAAATCAAGGAACAGATTCGAAATAAGAAGTATAGTCCAAAACCGGTTAAAAGGGTAGAAATACCAAAACCGGATGGGGGTGTACGTAACTTAGGTGTACCTACTGTCGTAGATAGATTTGTGCAACAAGCGATTGCACAAGTTCTAACACCAATATATGAACCGAAATTTAGTGAATCTAGCTATGGGTTCAGACCAAACAGATGTTGTGAAATGGCAATTCTAAAAGCCCTGGAATTCATGAATGACACGGCTATCAATGGGTCGTGGAAATCGATTTGGAAAAGTTCTTTGACAATGTAAATCATGATAAGATGATTTCACTAATTATGAAGGATGTTAAATGTGGCGAGATAGTTTCATTGATTAATAAATTTCTAAAAAGTGGAATCATGATAGATGATGAATACAAAAAGAATCGGTTATAGGTACACCTCAAGGTGGAAAATCTTAGTCCATTATTGAGCAATATTATGCTTAACCAGTTGGATAAGGAATTAGAGGCTAGAGGATTACGATTCACTAGATATGCGGACGACTGCATCATATTAGTAGGTAGTTCAAAAGCTGCAGACAGAGTCACGAAGAATGTCTCAATATTTATTGAGAGCAAACTTGGCTTAAAAAGTAAATATGACAAAGTCTAAAGTTTCTAAGCCAAATGATATTAAGTATCTAGGATTTGGTTTCTTTATGGACAAGAATGACGGGTTGTGGAAAGCCAAACCTCATGCAAAATCAGTCGAGAAACTAAAAACTTAAACTTAAGAAACTCACTAGTAGAAGATGGTCAATCAGTTTGGATGAGCGTCTTGAGAAGATTAAGAAAACAATCGTGGGATGGACCAACTACTATAAGATTGGTTACTGGAAGGATGTAGCACGAATGGTTGATGCGCATGTAAGATTTAGATTACGAATGTGCATATGGAAACAATGGAAAAAAGTGAACACCAAGAAGAAAGCCCTGATTAGTCTTGGAGTACCGAAAAGAGAAGCATGGATGCTTGCGAACAGTCGAAAAGCTTATGCAAGATGTGCAAGTAGTTTCTTAAATAATGTACTTACAAATAAAAAGACTAAAAAGAAAGAGGCCTAGTATTCTTACTAGACCAATATGATTTAAAGCACTGTTAATATGAATTTGAACCGCCGTGTGCCGAACGGCTTGCCCGGTGGTGTGAGAGGACGAAAGTTTTATTACTTTCTCCTACTCGATTGTTTAATTGAAAAAAAAAGGATTTAGACTAATTTTTCTAAATCCTTTAAGAATTGTTCTAGGCGAACAACAGCTTCTTTAATATGGTCAATACTATACGCATAAGAGATACGGACATATCCTTCTCCGCTATTTCCAAATGCGTTTCCTGGAACACAGGCAACTTTTTGCTCTTGTAGTAATCTTTCACAGAATGTTTCTGAATCAAGCCCAGTTGATTGAATATTACAGAAAACATAGAATGTACCATGTGGCATATTTGTTTTTAGACCCATACGATTCAATCGGTTGACTAAGAAATTTCTTCGTTTTAGATAATCTTCTTTCATCATCAATACATCGTTGTATCCATTTTTGATGGCTTCAATACCAGCATATTGGGACATAACAGGAGCTGACATAATCACATACTGGTGAATCTTATTCATTACAGAAGATAGTTCTTTATTGGCCATACAATAGCCAAGTCGCCATCCTGTCATCGCATAGGCTTTTGAAAATCCGTTAACGACAATAATTTGAGATTTGATTTCATCAAATTGTGCTAATGAAGCAAATGGCTGATCAAAACTAAGTTCTGCATAGATTTCATCACTAATGACATAAATGCCAGATTCTTTAATGATATCAATGATCTTTGCGTAATCTTCTTTAGTCATGACACCACCAGTAGGATTGCTAGGATAGTTAATTATCATAGCTTTTGTCTTTGGTGTGATCACTTTCTTTAAATCTTCTGGAAGAATTTTAAAATCGTTTTCTTCTTTTAATTTTAAAGGAACAACGACACCATCACTTAATATAACACTAGGTGCATAGGCAACATAATTTGGGTCCAATACTATGACTTCATCTCCAGGATTTAAAAGGGCGCGCATACATAGGTCAATGGCTTCACTTCCACCAATTGTAACAATGACTTCATTTTCAGGATCATATACTTGATTGTAGTGTTTTTTATGAAATTTACAGATTTCTTCACGAAGTTCTAATAAACCACGGTTAGCAGTATAGTGTGTGTGACCTGTGCTCATATAATGAATTGCATTTTCACAGATGTGCCATGGTGTCGCAAAATCTGGCTCACCAACACCTAAAGAGATAACCCCTTCCATGGTGCTTGCTAAATCAAAAAATTTTCGGATCCCACTCGGTTTAATGGATGTTGCTTTTGTAGATAAACATTTCATTATGGAGTCACAACCAATCTTGATTCTTTGTCTTCAGGCTTGTCAATCATAACAATACCACTTTGTTTATATTGCTTTAAGACAAATAAAGTCTTGGTAGATCGTACATCTTCTACACAAGCAATTTTATCCGATACAAAGCGAGCCACTTCAAACATTGTTTTTCCTTGCACTAAACACAAGAAATCACAATCTCCACTTAAAAGATACATAGTATCGACTTCTGGATAATTGGCAATCAATGCTGCCGTTTTGTCATACCCTCTATTTCTAGTTGGTGTACAACTTACTTCTATATAAGCTAAGACTTTTTGGTCTTTTAATGCTTTGTTGTAGTTGATAATCGTGTGATAACCACAAATGATTTTATTTTTTTCTAAAGATTGAATCTCGGATTTTATACTCGCTTCATCTTCGTTTAGAATATCTGCTAAATCTTGTGATGATAAGCGAGCGTTATTTTCTAGTAAATCTAGGATTAAACTTTGGTTCATTTTGAATTCCTCCTTTTGAATATAATAGCACAATTAAGGTTATGTAAAAAGTGTGAAAATACTTGAGAATGGACTGTAAATAGTCTAAAATATAAGTGGTTGTTAGTTGTTAAAAGTTTTACTTGTTAGAGAATTGACAAATTAACGGTAGGCTTTTATAATAACAATGGTATTTAAAGGAGGATTTACTGACATGACAGTAAAAGTTGCGATTAACGGTTTTGGACGTATCGGACGTTTGGCATTCCGTCAAATGTTTGGTGCTGAAGGCTACGAAGTAGTAGCTATCAATGACTTGACTAGCCCTAAGATGTTAGCTCACTTGTTGAAATATGATTCAACTCAAGGAACTTACGCTAAGGCTGACACAGTTGTTGCTGGTGAAAACTCAATTACAGTAGATGGAAAAGAAATCACTATCTACGCAGAAGCTGATGCTTCTAAATTACCTTGGGGGTGAATTAGGAGTTGACGTAGTATTAGAATGTACAGGATTCTATACTTCAAAAAAGCTAAAGCAGAAGCACACATTAAAGCAGGTGCTCGTAAAGTTGTTATCTCTGCTCCAGCAGGAAATGACTTACCAACAATCGTTTACAATGTAAACCACGAAACATTAAAACCAGAAGATACAGTAATTTCTGCAGCTTCTTGTACAACAAACTGTTTAGCTCCAATGGCTAACGCTTTGAACAAATTAGCTCCAATTAAATCAGGTATCATGACTACAGTTCACGCTTACACTGGTGACCAAATGACATTAGACGGACCTCAACGTAAAAGGTGATTTACGTCGTAGCCGTGCTGCTGCAGTTAACATTGTTCCTAACTCAACAGGTGCTTTGCGCAAAAGCTATCGGATTGGTTATTCCTGAATTAAACGGAAAATTAATCGGATCTGCTCAACGTGTTCCAACTCCTACAGGATCAACTACTATTTTAGTAGCTGTTGTTGACGGAGAAGTTACAGTTGACCAAATCAATGCTGCTATGAAAGCTGCTACAACTGAATCATTCGGATATACTGAAGAACAATTAGTATCTAGTGATATCGTTGGTATGCGTTACGGATCATTGTTCGATGCTACTCAAACAATGGCTCACTCATTAGGTGACGGAACTACTCACGTACAAGTTGTTTCTTGGTACGACAACGAAAACTCTTACACTAGCCAAATGGTTCGTACAATTAAGTATTTCTCAGAATTAGCTTAATTATCGTAAGACTTTTTAAAGGAATCCAATTGGATTCCTTTTTTTTGGTATGCCGGGCATGGCATATATCTAGACAGTGAAAGTCTGTTGTGGGGGTTGTAATCACAGTGGCCAACCACTAGCCAAGACCAAGGGTGTCCATCGTGAGGTGGAATCTGAAAGAAGGTGGAGGCAAAGTTCCGGTCTGACGTACAGAAATCACGTATGAGGCTCGTAAGAATATGGATGAATGTGCCAAACAACATAAAAAAAATCTAATGACTGTGGAATATTCAAATGAGTAAACGTGGCAGATATATGGAATGAAAGATATATGACCTTATCCCGGGAGGCCTTGTCGAGGAGAATATCCTAGTAACAACGAACGGCAAGGAGTCAGCAGCGGTCGTAGTAGTGAGGAAACATCTGTAATGGATGTGGAGCGAAGGACCAAACAAATTCAAGGTTATTAATAACGTACAAGATTCCACTGTATGACAAACTCAGAAGATGAGGAAAACTAGAAGCCCAGGAAAGGAAAGGGAAAGTTAGTACAGAGGATGGCGAAGACGGAGGAGGTAACGAACAGTGTTAAACAAAGATGATACTTTACTAAATGAGCTTTTAAGCGATGACAATCTTAAGATAGCTAAACAGAGAGAATAAAGAAAAATAAAGGTTCATCGGGGAATCGATGGCATGGAGGTCAAAGAACTTGATGAATACCTTTCTAAACACCTTGATGAAATCAAGGAACAGATTCGAAATAAGAAGTATAGTCCAAAACCGGTTAAAAGGGTAGAAATACCAAAACCGGATGGGGGGTGTACGTAACTTAGGTGTACCTACTGTCGTAGATAGATTTGTGCAACAAGCGATTGCACAAGTTCTAACACCAATATATGAACCGAAATTTAGTGAATCTAGCTATGGGTTCAGACCAAACAGATGTTGTGAAATGGCAATTCTAAAAGCCCTGGAATTCATGAATGACGGCTATCAATGGGTCGTGGACATCGACTTGGAAAAGTTCTTTGACAATGTAAATCATGATAAGATGATTTCACTAATTATGAAGGATGTTAAATGTGGCGAGATAGTTTCATTGATTAATAAATTTCTAAAAAGTGGAATCATGATAGATGATGAATACAAAGAAATCGGTTATAGGTACACCTCAAGGTGGAAATCTTAGTCCATTATTGAGCAATATTATGCTTAACCAGTTGGATAAGGAATTAGAGGCTAGAGGATTACGATTCACTAGATATGCGGACGACTGCATCATATTAGTAGGTAGTTCAAAAGTCGCAGACAGAGTCACGAAGAATGTCTCAATATTTATTGAGAGCAAACTTGGCTTAAAAGTAAATATGACAAAGTCTAAAGTTTCTAAGCCAAATGATATTAAGTATCTAGGATTTGGTTTCTTTATGGACAAGAATGACGGGTTGTGGAAAGCCAAACCTCATGCAAAATCAGTCGAGAAACTAAAACTTAAACTTAAGAAACTCACTAGTAGAAGATGGTCAATCAGTTTGGATGAGCGTCTTGAGAAGATTAAGAAAACAATCGTGGGATGGACCAACTACTATAAGATTGGTTACTGGAAGGATGTAGCACGAATGGTTGATGCGCATGTAAGATTTAGATTACGAAATGTGCATATGGAAACAATGGAAAAAAGTGAACACCAAGAAGAAAGCCCTGATTAGTCTTGGAGTACCGAAAAAGAGAAGCATGGATGCTTGCGAACAGTCGAAAAGCTTATGCAAGATGTGCAAGTAGTTTCTTAAATAATGTACTTACAAATAAAAGACTAAAAAGAAAGAGGCCTAGTATTCTTACTAGACCAATATGATTTAAAAGCACTGTTAATATGAATTTGAACCGCCGTGTGCCGAACGGCTTGCCCGGTGGTGTGAGAGGACGAAAGGTTTATTACTTTCTCCTACTCGATTATTTTAACTAAAAAGTGCAAACCAAAAAAACTTGAAATAAATATGTAAATACTGTATTGTTTCCTTTAGAGATTGTGAGGTGTTAGCGATGGGAATTCGACATCGTTTGACAGATTCTGAGCGCGATGATTTGACAAAAAGATGTAGATGATTTGGATGCTGTCTACATGGAAAAATTAAGAAAAAGACGGAATTAGTGAAGATCTATTGGCTCAGTTTCGTGATTTAACTTTAGAATTAGAAAAGGATAAGGATAAAGATGAGTAAGAATTTAAATTTAATAATTATCGTCATAATGACATTGGTTTTTATTTTTGTGCCAATCATTATGAAGAAAGTGGTATGGAAAAAATTATTATCTCAATTGGATAATGAACAATATGATGAATTCTATAAAACATTGGATTCAAATGCTTGTAAATTTTCATATCAAGCATTTAATCGTGAGTATATGCGTTTAAGTGGATACTTAGCACAAAGAAATGATGCTAAAATTGAAGAACAATTTGATTTATTGAAAAACATGCGTATTTCAAATAAACAAAAAGCAAGTGTTGCTTCTCGTGGATTCTATTATTACTTAGAAAAAGGTAAAATTAAACAAGCAGAGGGTATGCTTTCTTATGGAAAAAGCTATATTGATGAAAAATCATTTAAGAATATGCAAATTCAATTTAGCATTTTAATGAAGAAAGAAGCTAAATATATTGGGGATTGTAAAGAAATCTTAAATGGTATGTGGGATGGAAAGTCTGCGCTTGACAACAATAAGAAATTTCCAGTTGGAACCATTCAATATTTAATTGGACTTCAATATTCATATTTGAAAGATATAGATCACATGATGGAATATTTTTACACCGGCATTAGAAAATTTAGCAGGTACACCATATGAAGAAGATATTCGTCGTATTATGAATAATTTACATGTAAGCTAACCTTTGGGTTAGCTTTTTTTTTTCGAGCTTTGTATTGTATAATAAACTGTATGAATTGGAGGACATTTTATTATGAAATTATATAATAGTTATTCTCAAACAATTGAAGAATTAAAACCCATCGAAGAAGGTAAGATTTCTATGTATGTATGTGGACCTACTGTATACAATTATCCACATATTGGAAATGCACGTCCTATCGTTGTATTTGATACATTAAAAAAGCATTGTCTGCACAAGGCTATGAAGTGACTTCTTTGCTTCAAACTATACAGATGTAGATGATAAGATCATCAAAACGGCAATTGAACAAAACGTGTCTGAAAAAGAAATTACAGATAAATTCATTCTTTGCCTACAATGATGTACGAAGAGGACTTCATGCAGATCTTCCCGATTATGCACCACGTGTAACAGAAACTATGGATCGAATTATTGAGTTCATTGATAAGATGGTTAAAAATGGTTCAGCTTATCAAGTTGGAGGCGATGTTTATTTCCGAGTTAATAGTGATAAAAAATATGGAGAACTATCTCATCAAAGTATTGATGATTTAATGGTAGGAGCTCGTATTGATGAAAATGAAAAGGAAAAGAAAATCCATTAGATTTTACTTTATGGAAAGAGACAACAGAAGGTATTAAATGGGATTCACCTTGGTCAAAAGGACGTCCAGGATGGCATACAGAATGTGTTGTAATGATTCAGGATGTATTCAAGAAAACATTGATTGATATTCATGGTGGAGGATTGGATTTAAAATTCCCACATCACGAAAATGAAATTGCCCAATGTGAAGTATGCAACGATACACACTTGGCAAATATCTGGGTACACAATGGTATGATCAATATCAATGGTATTAAAATGTCTAAATCTTTAGGAAATGTATGGTGGGCTAAAGATTTGATTGCCAATCACGGAGGTAATTTAACTCGTTGGTTAATGATTTCTACACATTATCGTGCACCATTAAATTTAAATGAAGAAGCTTTTACAACTTCAAAGAAAAAAGAACTAGACAAGATTGCGGCAGACTTATAAACAAGCATGCGTAAAATTGGCATTATCAAGTGCTCAAGAAGCTACTACATTCGATGAAACATATACTGCATTTATGGATGCATTAAATGATGATTTAAATACGCCAAATGCGATAAGTGTTGTATATGAATTGGTTAAGAAAATCAATCAGGCCGTACGTCAAAGAGAAATCGATGTTGAAAAATTTAGCTGTTTTAGTACATACATTAGAAAAAAATGCTTTATATTTTAGGTATTGAATTTGACAAAATTTCAATGACTAACGAAGATAAAGAGATGTATCAAAACTGGAGAAGTGCTGTAAAAGGAAAAAAAGATTTCAAAACAGCGGATACACTTCGTCAAACATTGATTGAAAAAAGGAATTCTGTAATGGAAATAGTAACAGAAAATGCGACGAGTCTTGCATGGATTGGTGATGCCGTTATGTCTTTGGCAGTACGTGAACACCTTTTGAGTTTAGGCTTTCGTAAGGCCCATGTTCTTCAAAAGAAAAAATGCTGTTATTTGTAGCGCAAAGGACAAGCCATCATGCTAAATAAAAAATGATGGAAGAAGATTTTTTTTACAGAAGATGAAAAAGACAATTTTAGCGCGTGGAAGAAATGCCACTATTCATTCAAAAGCTAAAAATGCGACACACAAAACATACTTAGAAGCAACCGCATTGGAATCAATGCTTGGCTATTTGTACTTATATGGCCATCAAGAAAGACTGAAGGTTTGTCTTGATAAAATTATTGAAATAGGGGATAGTCTATGATCGTATATGGAAAAAACGTATATTCTACACTTCAAAATGATATGGATTCAATTGAAAAGGTATATGTACTTCAAGGATTGAAAGATGCAAAACTTTTGAAGTCAATCCAAAAATCAAATTTAAAAAGTAGAATATTGTAATCGTGCAAAATTAGATAAGATTGCCAATACTACACATCATAATGGTGTGGCAGTTAAGGTTAGTGAAATTGAAACGTATAGTATTGAGCAGATTGTATCTCGCGCAAAAAAACCAGGTCTTCTTGTTGCCTTGGATGGAATACAAGATCCACATAATGTAGGTGCAATTTTAAGAACTTGTGATTGTGCAGGTGTAGATGGTGTGATTTTAACAAAACACAACAGTTGTGGTTTAACACCAACGGTTGTGAAGGCAAGTACAGGAGCAAAGATATACGGTGCCTGTTTCCATTGTCACAAATTTATCACAAACACTTAGAAACTTAAAACAAGAAGGATATTGGGTTGTCGGAACCGATATGAAAGATGCCAGGGAATATCGTGAAGGTATGTATGATTCACCGACTGTATTAGTAATTGGTTCAGAAGGGCAAGGCATTTCAAATCTTGTAAAAAAACAATGCGATTATATGGTTTACTTACCGATGGTAGGAAGTATCACTTCATTAAATGCAAGTGTGGCAGCTGCTATCTTGATGTATGAAGTATATAATCAAAGAAATCCAAAAAAATAAGTCAATTTTTAAAAATTGGCTTTTTTAATGTCTTTTTCACATTGCCTTATTATAATGAATTTAGGTGATAGTTATGAACATATATGAAAGTATATACTTAATTCAAATGAATGATTTTTATGAGATGAATCATTTAATCCAATATTACAGACCTATGGTTACAGAAATATGGGCGGATATATTTGTGCGTAAAACGAATACAATATTATGTGAAAGAGATGAGTTTTACAGACATGCAGACTTATTGTTGTATCGATGTATTTTTTGAATATCGTATGGATCGTGTATTAACATTTACAAGTTTTTATAGACGTTGCACCAAAAATAAAGGCTATGATCTTTTACGTCAAGCCATACGCAAACAATGTTATCTAAATCAGGTTTGTATAAGTTTTGATCAAAAAGTGAAAGAAGATACGAACTTGTATTATAGTACAATCAGCACGGATGAATCTTTAGAAGTACATGAAATTGTGATGGATAAGTTGATGTGGGAGCACATTAAGACAAGAATTATGAATTTATTTGGCGAGGAATATGTTCAAATTGTCGATTTACGTATGGAGGGATATACCTTTAAATATATAGCGCAAAAACTTGGATTAAGCTGTGCAAAGGTTAACTTTTATGTTTGAAAAGGTAAAAAAATGGTATACGACAATTGACAGTTGAATGGTTTAAATGGTACATTTAATGAGTTAAGGAGCGTGAAGGAATTGGCAGATAAAGTTGTTTTGACGTGTACAGAGTGTCTATCAAGAAATTATACGACCGAAAAGAATAAGAAGACCAACACGCAACGTCTTGAAATTAAAAAGTATTGTCCAAAGTGTGGCAAACATACTTTGCATAAGGAAACAAAGTGAGGAATCCATATGAGTAAAGAAAAAAAGGAAAGAACATATTCACCTTCAAAGGTGTTCAAAGAATTAAAGACTGTAAAATGGCCAACATTTAAAGAATTGATGTCCTCAAGTGCTTTAGTTATTGTGTTTACAGTATTATTTGGTTTGTATTTCTTTGTTTGTGAGATTTTATCAAGCGGTCTAGTTAAAATGATCGTTGGCGCATAGGGAGGAAATTATGTCAGAGTTAAAAAAAAAGAATGGTATGTAAAATACATATGTAGGTCAAGAAAATCGTGTAAAAGAAAATTTAGAACGTCGTATTAAAACTATGGGTCTTGAAGACTTCTTGTTTCAGATCGTCGTTGCGGAAGAAAAAGAAATTGAATATAAAAATGGTAAACCGGTTGAAAAAACACATAACTTATTCTCTGGTTATTTGTTAGTGCAAATGATTATGACAGATGAAGCATGGTATATTGTACGTAATACACCAGGTGTAACTGGATTTATCGGATCAAGTGGAAAGGGTGCAAAACCATTCCCAGTAGCTCAAGAAGAAGTAGATGCGGTATTGCGTCGTTTAGGTCGTCAAGATGTAAATGTTCAGGTTGATTTTGAAGTGGGAGATCGCGTAGAAATCACAAATGGTGCATTCAAAAATTCAGAAGGTACTATTGAATCTATGGATGAAGAAAAGAAAGAAGCTACAGTATTATTGATTTTATTTGGTCGTGAAACACCAACAGAAATTCCATATATGGATTTAAAGAAAGTCGACTAAGACTTTCTTTTTTTAGGTATGTTTATGAAGACTTTAGTATTTGATTTAGATGGCACAATGTATCGTGGTACCCAAATTATTGAAAGTGCTCATCAATTTTTAGATTATTGTATCCAAAATAAGATTCCGTTTATTTTTTTGACAAACAATTCTATGCGTACACCACAAGAAAATGTAAAACATATGCAAGATATGGGATATACAAACATAGAGCCATCCATGTTTTATAATAGTGCTATGGCAGCTTGTCAATATGTTAAGAAACACTACAAGGGAAATAGGGCATATTATATCGGAAAACAAGGTATGAAAGATGCGTTGGATCAAGAAGGTTTTATTGTTGATGATGAAAATCCGGATTTTGTGTTTATTGGATTGGATAAAGATGCGACATATAAATCTTATTCAAAAGCGTTATCTTTGATTTTAAATGGAGCTAAGATCATTGGTACAAATAATGATCGTATTTTGGCAAAACCTGGCGGATTTGAAGTAGGCAATGGAAGTGTAGTCGATATGTTTGAGTATGCAGCCAATCAAAAATCGCCTCGTATTGGTAAGCCCAATCGAGCTATTCTTGATTTATGCTTGGAGTATTTTGGTTTAAAAGAAGATGAAATCATATTGATCGGTGACAATTTAGAAACGGATATTAAACTTGGATTTGAACAAAATATTGAAACAGTACTTGTACAGACGGGTGTTCATAAAAAAGAAGATATTGAACAACTAAAGATTTATCCGACGCACGTAGTGAATACGTTAATGGATTTAGTGGACTATAATTTTGACTAGTATTTTTTTTGAATTATTGGTATAATCGAAATATCGTAGAAGGTGTGATGAAAAAATGAAAGATATATTAAACGTGGTTTTAATGACATTATCTGGTGTTATTATTATATTAACATTATTACAAAGTGGTAAATCAGACGGATTATCGGCTGCCTTTACAGGAAGTGGAGATTTGAACTTGTTTGCGGTACAAAAAAGAAAGAGGACCAGAAAAAGTTATCTCTCGCTTAACTTTGTTTTGTGGGATTTTGTTCTTTGCGATTGTGATCGCATTGCAGATTGTGTAATTAAAAGACCGTTAAGGTCTTTTTTCTGTTTTAAAGGAGGAAAGTGTGAATAAAACTTAGAAAAAAACATAAAAAAAGGCCGAACTAAAAAGAGGTGGTCAAAATCACTAAAAAAACAATTTCAAATAGTTGTTTATAACTGAATTGAAGAAAAATCAAAGTTTGAATCTTTTAAGAATTGTAAAGCAGATTCAACAGTCATTGTTGGTTCTTTTTTCGGCTTTGGATTTGTTAAAGATTCATAATCACATGGATTAAACTCTTCACCCGTAAGAATCATGTGATATATACAGACAAGCATCATTCGTGCTATTGCGATAATTGCTTTTTATGGCCTCGGCGTTTTTGATTCGACAGTATTTGATTCCAAAGTAGGAGTTCTTGTCTTTAATAGAAGAAAGTGCACATTGAACAAGTAATGGTTTTAAGTATAGACCAGCTTTAGAAATACGAACGGATTTTTTCTTGTTTGCACTTTCATTATTTGCTGGAGAAAGACCAGCCCAATTGATTAACTGCTTATCAGATTCAAACTGATTCATATCTGTACCAATCTCGGAAACAATCAAAATAGCTGAGAGTGCACTGATTCCCTTGATATGAGTTATGTGTTGGAAATAGTCTCGCAAAGGATAAGCTCTTTTGATAAGTTCAGCTTCACAGGCTTGAATCTGTTTATCGAGATACTCAATATGATTCATAACTGTATCCATTTTAAAGCGTTGATCTGATTCGATGTGGTATCCCTGTAATGAATCTAAGATTTTATCTTTATCTTTGCAGTTTTTATGAATAAGTTTCAAAAATCTTGTCATCTTCAATTACTTCAGATTGCATCAATTCCTTCATGATGTTTGTAGCAGTTTTACCAAAAGGATCAGAAACTGCAGAAGCAAGACCGATATTAGAAACTGTCAAACAATTCTGATATCTGTTTCTTTCGGAAGAACGCATATAGACAAGCTTGCATCTGTAACGAGCAATTTCTCTCATTTCTCGAATCTCTTTTTTCAGGAATAAAAAGAATGTTTGACAAGATCACACTTGTAAAGGTCGCAAATCCATTTGGAATCTCGCTTATCTGTCTTTTTGCCTTTAATGGCTTTAACATATTTTGGGTGAGTAAGACAAATGTTCAATTCAGTTTCAAGGACGTTATAAATTGGAATCCAGTATTTACCTGTAGATTCCATACAGACATCATAACAATCATGTGATATAAACCACTCTTTTTAAACGAATCAAGTCCGAATAAAATGTGGAGAATGATTGCTGAATATATTCAGTAGTTAGAGTTTGTTTGTCTGTAGTTCCGATTGTAGCAACAATCAGATTTTTTGTGGACATCCATACCACCACAAATAAAGCGAACAATTTTTAAAAGTCATAAAAAATCTCCTTTCTGTGAAAGGAGAAGTGGCATTGACGGTCATCAAAGCGAATCGACAACAGTTGATTAAACAATTATAAGTGTCCGCCTCAAAGTCCCCTATTATTTGTGCTTGAAATGATGACGGCAACTTATAAAAATGCAGGTTAATTCTATCGAGTAGAATACCTACTCACCTCCACGTGTCTGTCGTGTACCACCTCTTTTTCATGGTAACACATAAAGCGTGGGAAAAGAATTTATTAATAAAGTATTTGTGTCCGCGCGACTTTAGGGCGGGGGAAATGGAGGAAAAAATGAAAAGAAAAAAAATCATTCAATATTTAGAAGAAAAAAAAGATATGAAAATACGCGATTTAAAAAAAAAATAAAGTAAAGACCTAAATCAAATAAAGGGAATTTTAAATAGATGGTGAAGTCTTTAAATGGTTAGAAGATGAAAAGGGTGATTTATAACGATCATACAATTTGTATTTGATTGATGATATACATTTTATGACTGGAAGCGCAAAGATATTTCGAGATATGAAATAGCTTCTTTAATGAAAACTTTAATAAATATATATGTTCCAAAATAAAAAGATGAAAGATCTTTGATAAAGATGAAAGTGTTAGTCTCGCTTAAAGCTGAACCATCTTTAATTAAAGTGTTTAAATCATGGATTGACAATAAATATTACGAAAGTTATGAGTTCTTAGAAAGACATATCTTTATAAGTGATCTAGACTGGGCATTGTTCGAGCTGTCATGTCAATGAAAAGTTAATTCTAGTTTTAAAAACGCGTGTACAAAAGTTTGTGGGCTGTCAAATTAGCTTAAATCATGCACAGACCCACTAGAAGAATTATTCAGGTTCTAGGACATCCAGACGAATGGTGTTGATGGTGTTAGCGCGATGACTTACAAAGCGATCAAGTGCGTCAGGTGTTTAATGGAAAATTGTGAAGGATTGCAAAAGAATTTCCTTGCTAAAGGTACAAAAGGATGGCTTAAAATCGTAAAGATCTAAGAGGTTTAATGAATGATACAATGAATGTTATTATATACATATTGCCGATGTTTCTCTTTATTTATGATCAAGCACCAATCTTAACAATCGTATCGGCCACTTCTTGAGATTTAAACCAATAGTATTTGTTCATTAAATCCAAATGTGAATCTGACTAATTACTTGATGCTATGCAAAGTGGATGAGGTATTAACATACAATATCCAAGTCGTGATTCATTCTGACAACGTTGTACTAGAGTGAAATGCGTGTTTAGATGGTGATAAAACAATTTTATTCTGAAATAAAAATTGACATAATATACTAAATTATTAAAAGAAACATTCTTTTTAATCATTAAGATTATTGATTTAATACAAATCATTATCAGTGGATGTTAAGTGTTAGAACGTGGTTTTTGCTGAACAAATGATCGAAGAATGTATGATTTAGCCAATGTTTGTGGCTCACCCGCCAACCATGTCAATAAGATACCAAGTATGTATCGTGTGCATGAAAATCAGATCTAAAGTGTAACAATTTGTACGATTTGCGAATTCTCTTTTGCCGTATTCCATTTGAATTTTATCAGATGAAATCAATGCA
>VOFK01003472.1_pt1 | contig 26255 bp, 34 predicted proteins | sample 5384121 | NCBI WGS metagenome assembly VOFK01 (sample SAMN12384730, study PRJNA508395) | human gut metagenome | isolation source: healthy gut J | host: Homo sapiens | reverse complement strand
TAAACTATCTGTACAACAAGGAGAGATCAAGATGGATCGCATGAAAATCGCAGCCATCTTTTGCCGATCAGGAACAGCTGGGCGGCAAGGGAGATCACCGTGTGCGGCTGGGCCCGCACCATCCGGGACATGAAGACCTTCGGCTTCATCGAGCTCAACGGCGGCTCCTGCTTCCGCAATCTGCAGGTGGTCGCGAGCGCCGACGAGCTGCATAACTATAAGGAGATCGCTTCTCAGAACGTGGGCGCGGCCCTGATCGTCCGGGGCACCGTGGTGCTGACGCCGCCGGATGCCAAGCAGCCTCTGAGTTGAAGGCCACCGAGATCGCCGTGGAGGGCGGTCCACCCCGACTATCCGCGGCAAAAAAAGCGCCACAGTGTGGAATTCCTGGGACCATCCAGCATCTGCGCCCCCGGACCAATCTGTTTTCCGCCACGTTCCGGGTCCGCAGCGCGGCGGCCTATGCCGTGCATGAGTTTTTCCAGAGCCGGGGCTTCGTATATGTTCACACCCCCATCATCACCGGCTCCGACTGCGAGGGCGCAGGCGAGATGTTCCAGGTGACCACCCTGGACCTGAACAATGTGCCCAAGACTGCGGACGGCCAGGTGGATTACAGCCAGGATTTCTTCGGCAAGAAAACCAGCCTCACCGTGTCCGGCCAGCTGAACGCCGAAAACTTCGCCATGGCCTTCGGCAACGTATATACCTTCGGCCCCACCTTCCGGGCGGAAAACTCCAACACCCAGCGCCACGCCGCGGAGTTTTGGATGATCGAGCCGGAGATGGCCTTCTGCGACCTGGCCGGGGACATGGACGTGGCCGAGGCCATGATCAAGCACATCATCACCCGGGTGCTGGAGCGCTGCCCGGATGAGATCAACTTCTTCAACAGCTTCGTGGACAAGGGGCTCAAGGCCCGGCTGGAGCATGTGGCCACCTCCGATTTCGCCCGGGTCAGCTATACCGAGGCGGTGGAGATTCTGAAAAAGCACAACGACAGGTTCGAGTACCGGGTGGACTGGGGCACGGACCTGCAGACGGAGCACGAGCGCTATCTCACGGAGCAGATCTATCAGCGGCCTGTGTTCGTCACCGACTATCCCAAGGAGATCAAGGCCTTCTATATGCGCCTGAACGACGACGGCAAGACCGTGGCCGCCGCAGACTGCCTGGTCCCTGGCATCGGAGAGATCATCGGCGGCAGCCAGCGCGAGGAGCGGCTGGACGTGCTGGAGGCGCGCATCCGGGAGTTGGGCATGAACCCCGAGGACTACTGGTGGTACTGCGACCTGCGGCGCTATGGCAGCTGCCGTCACGCAGGCTTTGGCCTGGGCTTTGAGCGCATGGTCATGTATCTGACGGGCGTCAGCAACATCCGGGATGTGGAGCTCCACCCCCGCACCGTGGGCAACGCCGAATTCTGAGAAATACAAAAAAATAGAGGCTCCCCCAGCCGGGGGAGCCTCCCTATCCGTTCGCAGCATCCGCAGCTGCCAGTCCATGGACCGCTTGATCTCCTCCAGATCGGCGGTCCATCCTTACTCGCCGGAGGTATAGTCCGCGCCGAAGTACACCTGAAGGCACACCCGGGCCCGCAGGCCCTCCAGCGCCTGGCCGTAGCCATCGAAAATGGCGGCGTGGCCGCCGGCCATGTCGAAATAGTTGATCCCGGCGGCCACGGCCTCCTGGACCGTCCCGATCATCTCCCGCCGGTCTCCGCCGCCGATGACGGAGGAGCCCATGCCAATGACGCTGATCCTCTCCCCGCCGTGGGGCAGCGCGCGATATTCCGTGTGTATTCTCCTGACTTTGTTATATTGTTCAGTCCAGGGCGTCCCGGCTTTCGAACACGTCCCGGATGGAGCCATTGCGGTCGATCTCCGGCTCCGGGGCCGGGGCCTTTGGCCATCTTCAGCTCCTGCCATTTGGCCTTGTCGATCAGCAGCTGCCGGGGCTTGGAGCCCTCGAAGGGGCCCACATAGCCCCGCTCCTCCATCTGGTCCACCAGCCGGGCCGCCCGGGCATAGCCCAGCTTCAGCCGCCGCTGCAGCATGGACACGGAGGCCTGCCCCGTTTCCAGCACCACATCCACGGCGGCGCTGAGCAGCTCGTCGTCGGGACTCTCCCCGGCGGGCTCCGGCGCACCGGCGGACTTGCCGCCGCCCTTTTCCTTCTCCTTCACCGCCTGCTCGATCTTGTCCATGACGTCCTGGGAATACTCCGCCTCGCCGCTCTGCTTCACATAGTCCACCACCCGCTCGATCTCCTCCGGGGTGATGAAGCAGCCCTGGACCCGGGTGGGCTTTCCGGCCCCCAGCGGGGCATACAGCATGTCGCCCTTGCCCACCAGCTTCTCCGCGCCGGTGGTGTCCAGAATGATGCGGGACTCCAGCGACGAGGCCACGGCAAAGGCAATGCGGCTGGGGATATTGGCCTTCATCAGGCCGGTGATGACATCGGCGGAGGGACGCTGGGTGGCGATGACCAGATGCATGCCGGCGGCACGGCCCATCTGGGCCACCCGGCAGATGGACTCCTCCACCTCCTTGGCAGCCACCAGCATCAGGTCCGCCAGCTCGTCGATGACCACCACCACGGTGGGCATTTTTTTCAGCTCCTGGCTGCGTCCGGCCAGGGCGTTGAACCCGGCCAGGTCCTTTACCCCGTTTTCCGAGAACAGCTTATAGCGCTTCATCATCTCATACACCGCCCACTGCAGGGCCCCGGCGGCCTTTTTGGGGTCCGTCACCACGGGGATCAGCAGGTGCGGGATGCCGTTGTAGGGGGCCAGCTCCACCATTTTGGGGTCCACCATGATGAAGCGGACCTCCTCCGGGGTGGACTTGTACAGCAGGCTCACGATCAGCGAGTTGGTGCATACGGACTTACCGGAGCCGGTGGTACCGGCGATGAGCACATGGGGAAGCTTGCCGATATCCCCCACGATGCAGCTGCCGCCGATGTCCTTGCCCACGGCGAAGGCCACCCGGGACTTATGCTCGGCAAAGGCCCGGGAGTCGATGACGTCCCGGATGCGCACCGCCGTCACCACCCGGTTGGGCACCTCGATGCCCACCACGGAGCTTTTGTTGGGGATGGGCGCAATGCGCACGCCGCCGCTGCCCAGGGCCAGGGCAATATCGTCGGCCAGGTTGGTGAGCTTGGACAGCTTCACCCCCTGGTCCAGGGTAAATTCGTACCGGGTGACGCTGGGCCCGTGGACCACGTCCCCGGGCTTGGCGTCCACGCCGAAGCTGGTGATGGTCTGGGCCAGGCGGCGGGAGTTGTTCCGCAGCTCCGCCCCCACCTCGGTATAGTTGTCGTCGCTGTTCTGGTCCAGCAGGGTCACCGGGGGATACTGATACGCCTCCTCCGGCTCCGCCAGCTCCTCCTCGATGGCCTGGCTCACCTCCTGGGCGTGCTGCTCCACCTCCCGGGCGGCGGATTCCTGGCCCCGGCGGGACTTTTTCTCCGGCTGGGGGGCAGGCTCCGGTTCCGGCTGGGCCGCAGGCGGCACCTCCGGCGCAGGCTCCGGCTCCTGGGGCCGCAGCACCTGGTCCGGGGTCATCACGTCCTCCCCTCTGCGAGAGAAGAAGCCCTTCCCCTTCTTCCGGGGCAGAGGTTCATCGGGAATCTCCTGGGGCTCAGGTTTGGGCTCCGGCTTGGGTTCGGGCTTGGGCCGCACCGGCTCATCGTCCAGGGGCACGTCCACAGGCACACGCTGCCGCCGGGGCTTTTCCGGCCGGGCCGGGCGCTCCGGCTCCGGCTCATAGGGGACCCGGTCACGGGCCCGCTGCACCAGCTCCCGGGGGGACACCCGCAGCGCCGCGAATACCGCCGCCGCCAGCAGCAGAAGCAGCACGATCACGGACACCACCGTGCCCACCAGCCGCTTCATGCCCATGGCCAGTCCACCGGCCAGTGCGCCGCCGCTTTGCAGCAGCAGGCCACTGGCCCACAGGCTCTTCATGGCCGGGGCCAGGCCGGTGACGGCCTCTCCCCTATACAAGAACAGGTGCAGGATGGCCCCCAGCAGCACCGGCAGCACCAGGGCGCAGACCGTCCGCAGCACCACCGGACGCCCCCGGTGGGCCAGCAGGTTCACCCCCGCCAGGGGCCAGGGCCGGGGCCGCCAGCCAATAGCCGTAGCCCGCCAGGCCCTTCAGCAGGTTCCCCAGCAGGTTCAGCACAATGGCGTCCGCCTGGAAATAGCTGACCACCACGCACAAGGCCAGCAGCAGGCACACGCCGCCGCCTACCTCCCGCCGGATCGGCGGGAGGGCGGATTTCTGCGGAGCCGTCTTTTTGGTTGTGGTTTTTTTCTTCTGTCCGGACGCCATAGTGGTTCCTTTCCCTTATTTAATGAGCTGCACCACGATGGTCAGCAGACCCACGGCCCAACAGTAATAGGCAAACGCGCCGAATTTTCCCTTGTTGGCAATGCGCCGCAGCAGGCCGATGCACAGATACCCGGACACCGCCGCCGTGGCCACGCCGATCAGATACACCGGCACCTGGCTCCAGTCGACTCCTGCCTCCACGGCGTCCTTCAGGCTCAGGATGTTGGCCCCCAGCACCGCCGGAATGGACAGCAGGAAGGAAAACCGCACCGCGAACTTCCGATCGAAGCCCACAAAGCACCCGGAGGTGATGGTCATGCCGGACCGGGAGATGCCCGGCACCGTGGCGACGGCCTGGCTCACGCCCACCGCCACCGCATCCAGCAGCGATGCCGTTCGCTCGTTCTTCCTCCCCTTCTTCACCCGGTCGCTGGCGAATAACAGGAAGCCCGTGACGATCAGGGCCCCGCCGATGAACAGCATGTTATTGCTCAGGCCCAGGACCTTGTCCTTGATGGGCAGCACCGCAAACAGCGGCAGGGTGCCCAGGATGATCAGCAAAATCAGTCTCCGGGCCGGCGGCAGGGGCTTGGGGGTGGACCGGTGGGCCAGGTCACCGATGCCCCGGAAGAACTCGGCGATCATGTCCTTGATGTCCTTCCAATAGGCCACGAACACCGCCCCTAAGGTGCCCAGGTGCAGCAGCACGTCAAAAAATTCCGGCACCTCCGCGTCGATGTGCAGCAGGTTCTGCGCGATGGACAGATGTCCGGAGCTGGAAATGGGCAAGAACTCCGCCACGCCCTGGACCAGGCCCAGCAGGAAGGAAGAAAAAGCGTTCATATTTACATTCTCCTGTCTTTCAGATTACATTTTGTTTATTTCTGCCGGATTATTCCGATCTGTATTCGTTCAAAAAATACGGATACATTTATACTATAGCACACTCCGGGGGAAATTACCAGTGTAATTTGCGCCCCGGGGAAAAGATTTCCCCGGGGCAGGTGGCCCGCAAAAAAAAGGGCGGACGCCGGCGTCCGCCCCTGATCTTTATCCGAACAATAGGATGCACCACCAGATGGCGCCGATGACAGATATGACCAGCCCCAGCAGGGAGCATGATGCCCCGGGCCAGGTCCGTGGCCTGGAGCTTTTCCGTGTTGTCATAGAAAAAGCCCAGCAGGAATTTGTCCAGGGCGATGGCGGGCTTCAGCAGCAGGGGGAGCACCAGGCCCAGCAGTAGGAACAGCCCCGCCGTGAGAAATTCCCCGGGCCGCCCGGCGATGCGGGTCTGGTGATTGCCCAGGGCCATGCTGTACAGCGCGTTATCGGTCAGGCCCGGACTGAACCCGGCCTTCTCCTGGACCAGGGTGCTGATGGACCAGCTGTCGCCCGCTGTCATGAACGCTCCGGTGGCGGTGTTGTTGTAGGTGACGTTGCGGACCACACCGTCCATGGCCATTTCCGCCGCCCGATAGGAGCCGTTTTCCGCCAGGGACAGGGTAAACTCCGCCGTCTGCCCCGCGGGGGACTGAATGCGCAGGTGGTTGTCCTCCGTCACCTCCACCGTGGAGCAGCCCGGGCGGGTGTAGGTCCTGCTCTGTTCCCCGGCGGCCATGCGGTAAAAGCCGCCGTAGTTCCACACGCCGGGGCGCAGGCCCCACACCAGGGCCGAGACCGCCAGGAGCACTGCGGCGGCCAGTTCGATTTTCCAGATGATGCTTTTCATGATGGATTCCCTCACCTTTCCAGCGAATTTCCGTCTGTTGCAGCTGTGGTTCTCTGTACAGTTATGTTACTATATTTATGCAGAAGTGTCAATGAAAAAAGGTGTTTTCGATTTAATATTCATTATTCTTTATGGCCGCCGATCTCCCGGTGAATGGCTTCCCGGGAAAGTCTGCCGGGGTTGAAATAAACCTTGGAGGCGATCACGACCTTACCCCGGCTGACATTCTTTTTAGGGCCTTGCCAAAGCTCATGCAGCCCACGCAAACCTTGGAAATTTCCATATCGGTCTTGCCTAATTTCGTGTATTCCATGCGTCAGCGCTCCTCATTCTCACTTTCCGCTGAACACCGGGAAGAAGCTGAACTCACCGTAGTCCTTGATGGGCGCGGTGTGCATCAATTGCATTACGTCAGCGTCATCACCTTTTTCCGAAAAAATTACGGTGTCACCCTTTATCGGGCGGCACCGTGCTTTTTACTCCGTTGCGATTTTTCAGGGGGCGTGGTAAAATGTATTTTGCAGGGCTGTGAGCATTTATTTTTCCTTGCAGTCAATGCCGCCTTGCTGGACACCACGCCGCTTATTACCCACCCCTTCCCGCTGAGCGAGATTCAGGAGGCCTACTGCATCTTTGAAAACCGTCTGGACGGCGTCATCAAGGCGGCCATCACGGCGCATCCCTCAAAAACATAATACGGAGAGAAAACCATGGCTTTTGATTTCAAGAAAGAATACAAGGAATTCTATATGCCGAAGAACCGGCCGGAAATTATAACCGTGCCGAAGGCAAACTATATCGCAGTCAGAGGCAGCGGCGACCCCAACGAGGCGGGCGGCGCCTACCAGCAGGCCATCGGCGTGCTGTATGCGGTTGCGTACACACTGAAAATGAGCTGCAAGACCGATTACAAAATGGAGGGCTTCTTTGAATATGTCGTCCCGCCATTGGAGGGCTTCTGGTGGCAGGACGGGAAAGACGGCATTGATTATGCCGACAAATCTGCATTTCACTGGATCTCCGTGATCCGCCTGCCGGATTTTGTGACCCGGAAGGACTTTGTGTGGGCTGTAGAAACGGCGGCGAAGAAGAAAAAGCTGGACTGCTCAGCGGCGGAGTTTCTGACCATCGAGGAGGGACTTTGCGTGCAGATGATGCACCTGGGGCCTTTTGACCAGGAGCCTGCATCGGTTGCGCTGATGGACGCCTATCTGGCGGAACACGGCTACGAGAATGACCTGAGCGAAACAAGGCTGCATCACGAAATCTACCTGTCGGATGCCAGAAAGGTCGCACCCGAAAAGTGGAGGACCGTCATCCGGCACCCGATCAAAAAGAGATAGACAAATCGGAAGTTGAGGAGGTAAGTATGATAGTACCTGTAGATGAAACAAATCTTCTTCAAGCCGCAACCATCCATTCAATATCCTGGAAGGAATCGCATCGTGCATTTTGTACTCCTGATTTCATAGAAACACACACGCCAGATCGGCAACGGGAGTATTTGAGAAACAAGATGAACAACGGAACAAAAGCTCTATATGCTTATAGAAGAAAAACCAATAGGGGTTGTTTCTGTAACAAAGGGTTTAATAGAGGATCTTTTTATATTCTTCCAGATATGCAAAAACATGGGTTATGGAACGAAATTGTTACTATACGCAGTAGGCCAATGTACGGATACCCCTACGCTGTGGATTCTTGAGAATAATATAAATGCTGAGGAGACTCTATCGTCGAATAGGCTTTTAAGGAGACAGGGAGAAAGAACGCAATAACAAATAGACTTGATGAGATTGAGTTCGCATTGACATAAATTCCAGTTTAACGAACAGGAGATGATCGCATGAAAATCCTATATGAATTATCTTGGCTATGGGAAACGCTGGGCATTGCACTTGTGGCTGCGGCTGTCTGCATGGCCTGCGCCGCGCTGATTGGCAAGGCAGCGAAGAAGAAACTCAGCATAAGGGTGTTGGCAGTCATAGGGGCTGCGGCATTTGTGGGCGCGATTCTGGCGGTTATTCTGATCGCCCAAACGCCGATGCCGCTTTGATAGGACGGAGCGTTTGCAGGAATCGTATGCGTTTGGGAAAAGAATTTACTAAACAAATCGGGAGTTGTGGAGGTAATTGTCAATGAGAAATATTTACGATAATAGTGAATTTTTTGCCGCATATGCGGAAATGGGAAGAAGCAAAGATGGTCTGAAAGCTGCTGGAGAGTGGCATCAGTTGCAACCGTTATTTCCTAAATTACAGGGAAAAAAAGTTTTGGATTTAGGATGTGGTTACGGTTGGCATTGCAAATATGCCGCACAAATGGGAGCTACTGAAATTCTTGGTATTGATAGTAGTCAAAAAATGATTGCAAAAGCAGTAGCTGATAACTCTGATGACAAAATCAAGTATAAAGTTTGCGGTGTTGAAGAATACATTTATCCTGAAAATACTTATGACCTAGTTGTTTCTAACCTGGTACTGCACTATATCGAAAATTTAGCTAATGTTTATCAAAAGGTGTATTGCACATTAAAAAGTAGGTGGGTATTTCCTATTCAATATTGAACATCCGACTTTCACCGCAGGTGTTAATGAGGATTGGATTTATGATGAAAATGGGAAACCTAAATATTGGCCAATCGACAATTACTATTACACAGGCGAAAGAGAAACCAATTTTCTTGGTCATCGAGTAATTAAACAGCACCACACATTAACGCAGATATTGAATCCACTTATAAAATGTGGTTTTCAAATTGAGGCTATTGAGGAAGCAATGCCTCCGGCAGATATGATGGGTATGCCGGGAATGTGTAATGAAATGCGTAGACCTATGATGTTGTTGGTTAAGGTTAAAAAGGTTTAATAAACAACTTCCAGTTTGACGGAGAAGAAATGGAAAATATCAAAACCCGCTGCCGGTGGTGCAGGCTGGGTGGCACAGCTTCCGTTGCAAATACACCATGTCCACCAGCTGCACTCCGGCCTCGTAGATGGGGTGGTCATAGTGGTCGGTGAAGAAATTGGGGATGCGGTGCCAGCGGACAAAGCCGCACTTCTCATAAAACGGCACGGTCAGCGGACTGTCGCCGGTGCCCACCTGTAAAAGGGCATAGCAGCCAGCATATTGACGCACAAGAAAGTCAATCAGCGCCTTGCCGTAGCCCTTTCTCTGCGCCTCCGGCAGAACGGCGAGGTTCTTGAGCTCCAGAATCCCGCCGCCCTCGTCGGTGACGACGCATTCCGCCCTCACGCCGCCGTCCTCCAGCACATACATGGTGCCCCGCTCCAGATAGCGGTCGATCATGTCCTCCTGCTCGTCCGCCAACAGCAGAAGCGGGAGGAATTGCTTTTTATTTTCGTGGATTTCTCGAATATTCATGTCTTCTGCTCCGATAAGTCGGAAGTTACAAAAAGTGATATCTCGATTCCGACTACACCATATTTATTTTGCTTTTCTCTGGAATAATACATTTCCATATCATCAGGCGAGGCGGTATTTATGTTATCCTCATTATAACCGCAGTTCAATAATGGCAAATTATCATATAACTCGGCAAATGAAGAAAACAAAAATAAATCTACAACTTTCACACGCAGGGTATCATTTGAATCCTCCGTATTTATAAACTTTATAGTATCTCCGACAGAAATTTGTTTTCTTTTTTCATCATTCAGACGTAATTCTATTGTTTTATTTCCGGTTCTTATTTCCTGCATCGGTGCAGGAGTTAAATTCATGACGTGTTCTTTCATTCAAGAATTTCCCTTTCAAATTGCAATTTTTCAGTGCTTCTTCACCTTTCGCTTTCCCCCTGCGGCGCAAAATAATGCGTCTGGGCATAGGCAAACTGCTCGTTAAACCGCCGGGCGGCTTCCCGGCTCAGGGGTGTGTCCGGCTGCATCATGTCAAAGGCGTGCATATCAGAGTGGTACACGTCCACGCTGGCGGGAATCCCGCATTTCTTCAGGTTCTCGATATACCGCACCGTCTCGGCATAGAATGGCTCGCCGTCCACCATGATCTGATCGGCCCGAATGCCCAGCCCGGCGGCGTGGGACTTCATGTACAGCAGCGCCGCACGGCAATCGTCCAGCGCCGCCGGATAGGGCGCGGCCAAGGCCAGCCGATACCCCGGCGACACCACCGCTTAGACAGGTGCTCTGATAATTCTCGCATAGGCATATTTTCATCTTAACAGATAACCGGCGCCTAATCAATAGAAAAAGTCCACCGCAGCTTATGGGTGAGGAAATGTGCCATATTCATCTGTCATAGCCGACAGACTTAATGCCTTTGGGAGACGCAGAAATGGAACGACAGGCGATGAAACAGTGGAATTGTAAAAATGCCTGCTTCAAGCTGTAATTGCGTAAAAAGCTATATTCGGCGGACCTCCTTTGCTTGCGCGAAGGAGGTCCTTTCGCATTATTAGACGAGGCGGCTCTCTGTTTTTGAGAACAGACAAGGCAGGCACTCACATTGAATAAGCGAATATTCGCCGAAAATTCACAAGCTCCGGTTGACAGAGCGAATTTTATGAGTATAATATAATTAGAATTCGTATGAGGAGGCGTCTCCATGAACTTTGAAACCGAAAATATAGAATTCAAGGCTCAGTTTACTGAGGTAATTTATAAAGAAGTGATCGCTTTCGCAAATACGGACGGCGGCGTGGTGTTCGTCGGCATTAACAACAATGGAAATGCCGTCGGACTGGCAGATGTGGATCAGGAGTATACCCGCATCACCAACGGCATCCGCGATGCTATTGTGCCGGACGTTACAATGTTCGTGCGCTTTTCGATCCAGGATAACAGGGTGGTGCGTATTGCCGTCAGTGAGGGAAGCAACAAGCCCTACTACCTCAAAGGAAAAGGTCTGAAGCCCAACGGTGTTTATGTACGCCAGGGCACCTCCAGCGTGCCAGCATCCCCTGCGCAGATTCGCCAGATGATTAAGAAAAGCGATGGCGATGCGTTCGAAGAAATGCGCTCCATGGAGCAGAACCTGTCCTTTGAGGCTGCGGCAAACGCTTTCGAAAAATATGGAGTGCCGTTCGGCAAGGAAAAGTACCGTGCCCTTGGGATCACACAGAAGAATGATGAGCTTTTTACCAACCTTGCACTTATCATCTCCGATCAATGTGCGCATACGACGAAGGTAGCAGTTTTCGGTGATGATTCCAATACCACCTTCAAGGAATAACAAGGGAGTTCGGAGGCTCCATCTTTGCGCAGCTGGAGGACACCTTTGATTACCTGATGCTCTGCAACAGAACCAAGGCGTCATTTAAGGGCTTGGAGCGTATTGAAAAGCAGGATTACCCCGAGGAGGCTCTTCGCGAGGCACTTTTGAATGCCGTTGTGCACCGGGATTACAGCTACAGCGGTAGCATTATCATTAATGTGAACGATGAGCGGATAGAGTTCATCTCTATCGGCGGCCTCCTCCCCGGTCTCTCCACCGATGATATCCGTATCGGTATTTCACAGCCGCGCAACAAGAATCTTGCCGAGATGTTCCATCGCCTGCGTCTGATCGAAAGCTATGGCACCGGTATCCGCAGAATCTATAAGCTTTATGAAAACTGCCCCGTACAACCGGTCATCGAAGCAACCACCAATGCCTTCAAGATGGTGCTGCCCAATATGAACGCCATGACCGCCGCCGCGCCGAATCAGGCTTCGCCGGTGACCGCGCAGATGCAGAAGGTTCTTGACTATACCTCCGCGCACGGCCATATCACGGATGAAGAAGTCCAATCCTTACTTGGAATCAAGAAGACCCGCGCTTTTGAGCTTATGAAACAGATGCGGAATATGGGGCTTGTGCAGAGGGTAGGCCGCGGGGCTGAAAAGAAATACTTACTGAATTAGCACTCAGCCAGTGTTTGCTACAAATAATTAATTGAATGCGGCCATCGGTGACGCAGACTTATTCAGGAAGCAGGAAATGCATGAAAGCATCCATTAAAAACATAGAACAGACCATCGCCTCGGAGCAGTATCGTCCTGCTTTGAGCGAGGAATACCAAGAGCTGTTTCAGCGACTTACCGGCGCTTAGAAGACACGTTACCCATGAACAGAGCTCGAATTATCAGCGATGAGCTTCGGCGTGTTTCTGAAACTGCACGAGAAGCCGACCTTGACTGCCAAAAAATATATGGCGGCCCTAAGCGTATTGGTTGATCTTTCCCTTCAAGGCTGGATTTTTGACTTTCAGGATCATCAGCTTACCTTGAGAATGGGAAACGATAACATTGATGATAAAGAGAAAATACGCTATAGACTTAGCGCAGAGCGCAATGCGCAATTTAAAAGCGAAAGCGTCGCACGCTTCATTATGTATATGGAGACCGAGCGGAATTATAACGGTACTCCAGTATCGGTTAAGTGCTTGATTGGAAATAGACAAGCTGTTTCTGCCCTCGTCTGATGACAAGAAACAGTTACACATTTGGACTACGCATAGATACGGCCTCAGCCAGGAGGCAGCGGTTGCTATATCTAGTAAATCTGTTGATTCAAGCGAGCTTGAGATAAAAATGCCTCGTCCGGCAGATTGGCTGCAGGGTATGGAAGCAACGGTGTACAAAAAGGGGCTACAAGCGATAAAAAAGAAACAAGTGGTTTGATAGAGTGGAAAAAGTATCAGATTTTCCACTCTATTTTTACATAGTTGCTGGTTGCGCTGATTGATGAAATCAGGCTGTCAGCGGCTTTCCGCTTGTCCTCAAAGCTGATATGCTCCCAATCGTCCAGATACCCGGACAGTAATTCAATCTGCTGGGAGGACAGCGTTTCAATGGACAGGTCTGCAATCGCCTTGGACAGTGTTTTGCGGCGGTTGTCCAAATCCTCGATTTTTTTGTTGGCGTAGACAAGCAAGGTGGCGTTGGCCCCGGTCAGCGTATCAAGCAGTTTTTCAATCTCGGCTTCTACCTGTGCAAGCTCCACCTGATAGGCGGTAATCTTGGGATTGACTTTTCCCTCGCCGCCCCGAAGCAGTTTGAACTCCCGGAACTTTTTCTCCCATAGCGGTGAAAATGAACTGTTCAAACTCATTCTTGCGGAGTGTGCCGCACCCCGGACAGCCCTTGTGGTCGGCCCGCTTGGAACAGCGGAGGTATTCATAGCCAGAGGGGTTATGGGTCGTTTTAAGTGCGTACCCGCATTTTCCACATTTGATTTTCCCGGCCAGCCAAGTGTTGCGGGCCTTGCGCCCATTCTGGAAAGTGATGTTTGTCATCAGCTTCTTGCGGCATCTCAGCCAAATGTCGGAGGATAAGCGGTCATGAAGAAAATCCCGACGCTCTTTGATGGGGAAAGACAAGTACCATCTGCTCAGTCGCCTGATTTGAAATCTGGCGACTTTTGCATGAATGGTGAAAGCCTGTGCAGATTCGCATAATCGCTGCTCATATAGGCCAAAATACAAGTGCATCGTATTTTGCTAAGAACTATTGATTTTTTCTCGCTATTAGGCTATAATAAAGGTGCATCGTATTTTAGCCTAAAGGAGGCGGAGCAATGTATATTGAGAGACAGCTTGAAAAGAAGTTTGTTGCAATCAATGAAGAGTACTCTTGTGTGCTGCTGACCGGTCCGCGTCAGGTCGGAAAATCTACTATGCTGCGGCATCTGATGGAGGGGACAGCACGAGCCGAGGTTTCGCTGGACGATTTGGAGGAGCGCAGACTTGCCAAAACCGATCCTGCAATGTTCTTGAAGCTGCATCCCGCGCCGGTTCTCATCGACGAGGTTCAGTATGCACCGGAGCTGTTTTCGTATATCAAGATCGCCGTGGATAACGGCGCTGCACCCGGCTCCTATTGGCTGACCGGCTCTCAGGCGTATCGCCTAATGGAGCTGGCACAGGAGTCGCTGGCCGGAAGAACCGCCATTCTCCATATGTCCGCACTGTCACAATCTGAGCTTTGCGGAGCGGTGGATGCTTCACCCTTTTCACTGGAGCTCGATGAATTGCAGAAGCGCAAGGCCTTGCTTTCCCCTGCCACGCCGAACGAGATTTATCAGAGGATTTGGGACGGTGCGCTTCCTGGCCACAGAAGCGGCAAGTATAAAGACCGGAATGTGTTTTACAGCAGCTATATTCAGACCTATATCGACCGGGATGTGACCACCGATATTCCCGGTGTGGATAAGGTGATGTTTGCCGACTTCATTCGTGCTGCCGCCTGCAGAAGCGGCCAGATGCTGAACCTGCATGACATCGCCGGGGATGTGGGCGTCAGTGATGATACCGCAAAGCGCTGGATGAAGGAGCTTGAAAAATCGGGGATCGTGTTCTTCCTGCACCCCTACTCTAATAATCTTCTGAAGCGGACGATCAAAACTCCGAAGATGTATTTCTTTGATACAGGCCTTGTCTGCTATCTGACTCGATACTCAAACTCCGAAATTCTGATGAACGGTGCGATAAACGGAGCGATTTTAGAAAACTATGTTGTGTCGGAAATCATGAAGACCTACAGCAACAGTGCCAAGGAGTGTCTGCTGCATTATTACCGGGACAAGAACAGCAATGAGATCGATCTGATTATGGAGAGCGACGGACAGCTGCACCCCATCGAGATCAAAAAAAGCATCAACCCGCCCACACAAATTACGGGCGCTTTCAAGCTGCTGGATAAGGCCTCCGTGCCGAGAGGGACAGGCGCGATCATCTGCCTTCGGGAGACATTGAGCGCAATCGACAGCAGCACATACATTGTCCCCGTGTGGATGATCTGATTTCGTTCCAAAAAATATTCTATACACAGCCGCTTGGTTTCCAAGAGAAATCAGGCGGCTGTTTCTATAGAGCGTGTTATCCCAAAAACATAAATGAAGGAGGAAGCAAAATGACAAACGAAGAACTGAACACCGCGTTATATAAGAAGGTGTTCGCAGAACAGGAGAAGTATCGGGAGTGGCTGCTTTCCCAGCCGCCCAACGAAATCCTGAACCACTGCTACGAGTACACGGTGCGGGAGGACATCGTGCTGGCACTGGAGGAATACGACCTATCCGATAAGCAGTGCAAGGCACTCCTGAAGTCGCCCAGTCCCCTTGCGGATGTGTTCAAGGACTTCGAAAAGCGGGAGACCGACCACATGGACAACATCCGTGACACCATCGAGTGCCGAGCCAATGCGGTCATCCGGGCCGATTTTCTGAGAGACCGGCGTGAAGCGAGGTGATGCCCTATGCGCTATATTGCAGCGGAGGATGTTGCCAAGGCCAAGGAAATGGAAAAGTACATTACCGATGAACGCACAGGGCTGAAATATGAATTGGTCGGTGACTATTACCTGGTTGTCGGAGATGATGAGCCGGAGGAAGATCAGCCAATCAGGATATGGGGACAACGGCATTTACGCCATTTGAAACGCCGCCACAAGGTAATCTATGCAAATTTGCTGACAAGCGGCAAGCTACCCGAATATCTTGCGGATATGCAGGATTGGCTGGACCTCGGGCCGGGCCACCGCATGAACGTCCTCGGTACCAGCTGCGGCAACTGGAAGTGGCGTATGCTGCCCGGGGAGGCGAGCCACAGCCTTGCCAGCAGCATCCACGAGATGACCCGCATCTATGGCCGCCTTTGATAAAGCCATAAGGCTCATAAAGCATTAAGCAGCCAACGCCATAGGCGTTGGCTGCTTTTTCAGCAGGGGATACAGAGGTACAGATATTTCAGCTTTGTTTTACCGGGTATCAGGTGCGCTGCACCTGGCCATCGACCTCCGGGTAGGGCAGCTATCTGCAGCGGTGGCCCTTCATGGGTTATAAACAAAAAATTAAATAATAAATCATAGCGGCATCGCGTGGGACGACGCAGCTTGCCATTGTCTACAGGGGCTGTTCTGCACCTCCTATTGAGGAGAATACTATGCCGCTGCACATCGGACGATGAGAAAAGCTCCATTTTTTTCACAAACAGGGTAAGCGCGCTCTCTGAGTCAGCCAAGGTTTCGGCTCTGGCATTATCAGCGTGGCAAATTTTACGTACCTTATACCGGAATACCCTTCCGGTCATGTCGGTGAAGGTAAGCTCCTCCCCGGCGTCCAGCTGATCGATAAAATCGAAATTGCCATCCTCACTGCGTCCTCCCACGATCAGTGTACCGTCATACACGCTGCCCATAAACCTGGCTGGACGAAAGCTCTGCTCGGAGCTGTCCCATTCTGCGCTTACTGGCAGCTTAATGCCTCGGCCCGGGAGATCCAGCAGGCCGATTACATCAATTCCGTCGATCTCCACGGCAGCCATGGCGCTGTCAGCGCGATTTTCGATAACACCCGCTGATCGCTCCGGCAGAGCTGCTTCGATTTTTTCAATCAGAGAGGGAATGTCAGCTGCCCTTTGCTTATCCTGCGCCTGTCGCACGACGAATAATATCGCCGCAGCGCCCAGCAGCAAAACGCCCAGCGTAACAAGTAGGATGGAAAGCCCTTTACTTCGCACGGGACTTCTTCCTCAACACGATGCCCACCACCAGCAGCGCCAGCCCGGACGCAGCCATCAAGAGCACATACAGGGTCATATTTGTTGTGTCGCCGGTCTGCGGATGATTTCCTGCAGGCGTCTCCGGCTTGGTGTTGGTAATGCTGAAGATATCGCCGCTGCGCTGAATGCCCACCGTATAACCCTCTGGCACATTCACTTCGTTCACGGTCCATACGCTGCCATCATCAACAGCCTTCCATGTGTACATCCAGTTGTTTTCAGCGCTGAGAGTCACGGACTGCTGCAGCTGTCCGTCCCTGCGAACCTCCACAGAGACGCTGACCGGGCGATCCTGGCCGCCGTCCCTCCAGGCCTTCACCGCTTTATAGGTGACCTCGCCCTTGGCTGGTGTGTGTACACTCATTTTTGGCCTTGCGGAGACGGAATACACCCACTGCCCCTCACTGTCCACCCCCTGGCACGGCCGCCAGGAAGGATTCAAACACATAGTATTTGCCATCCTGCTCTGTGCGCACGGAGGAAACCAGGTATATGCCCGCAGTAAGATTATCAAAGACGACCTTGCCCCTCGCATCGGTTTTGGCAGTTTGGTCAGCCGCGATGCCATCGGCGAGAATATAGGAGTTCAGAGTGCAATCACTGCGCAGCTGCACCTTTTCACTGGCCTCCGTGGTGGAGGCGGCGTGGCGGTCACTGCTCCCGACAGGAGCAGTGCAGCAATCAGTATAAAGTTTGCGATCCGGTAGCTTATTCTTTTTTCATATCAGTTCTCCTCGTCATTGATGGGAAGCTTCCGCTTCGCAGGCTCAAAGCAGACGTACAGAATGAGCAGCAGGATGATGGGCATTGCCACCACCGGTGTAACGATCAGCCGATCGATGATAAATGCATCCGATATAGCCCCAAAGGAGCGCATATCCTCAGATTCGATCCTGTGGCCGCGCACCAGCAGCCGATGGGAATTGATGCCATAGGGCGTGCAGGTGACCAGGGTGCAGAGTTCCTTCTCCTCGTCGATGAGCAGGTCGCTCACATCGTCCGGCAGGACGGTTTTAATTTGATCCACCTCATAAATAAAGGTCTTGTCCAGCACCGTGATCCGGAAGGTGTCGCCCACCTCCAGCTTGTCCAGATCCGAGAACAGCTTTGCGCTGGGCAGGCCCCGATGTGCCGAGATAGCCGCATGGGTACCCTTTCCTGCAATAGGAAAGCTGCTGCCTTGAATGTGTCCGCAGGCATGGTTCAGCATAGAGGGGTCCGTGCCGTGATAGATGGGCAGCTTCACCTGAATCTTGTCGATATCTATATAGCCGATGACGCCATCGCCGACGGCATTGAGGCAATCATCGTATCCGCTGATCTGCTGGTATTCCGTCAGCGGGAATGACAGCGCCTTCAGCTCACTATTGTATTCCTCCGCCCGCTCAAAATAGGCGGTATTGTCCTTAGGCGACAGACTCTTGACAATGGTGTCATAGTCCACGATGGCCCTGGATTGTGTGATGGAGTTCCAGTAGCTGCTGACGGACGGATACAGCAGGAGAGAGAGGCCCGCCAGGAAAATGCCCAGCAGTATTAAGGTGATCACTTTTCGCTTTCTCACGGGTTTATCTCCTGTTGCGTTCCAGGGCGCACGAAGCCGAACACACGGCTGTCCGGCCGCCTGCAATAGGCGGGCCGGGTGTATTCGGATGCGTCCGCCTTGGAAAAGGATATGCCATTGGGAGGGCGGAGGCGAACCTCCGCCTCCCATGGCGGTGCAGTGTGTCAGGGATGCAGGATCAGAAGGATTCCTTGCTCATTCTCTTGTTGGTCACCAGGAATACGCCTGCGCAGATGACAGCCAGAGCGCCCAGGGCCACAAAGATCACGGTGCCGATGCCGCCGGTTTCGGGCAGCATGGTGCCGGTGGAGTTGGCAACGCCCGCAGTCAGGGAACGGTCAGCTTCGGGAGTGGAGGCAGCGTCGTCGATGGTCGCAGAGCCATCCTCCTTCAGCACGATGGTGATGTCCTTGATAAGCTGGTTGTAGCCGGCGGGGGCGGCGGTCTCCTCCAGTTTGTAAGTACCGGCCTGCAGACCGTCAAAGCGCGCAACGCCGTTAACGTCGGTGGTGACCTCAGTGGTATCGGCCTTGCCAACGACCCAAGTGACGGCCTTGGTAGCGGTGTCACAGTTATAGTACTTGCCCTCAGCGTTCTTCAGCACGAACTTGGCGCCCTCCAGCTTGGTGCTCTCGTTGCCGGCGGCGTACTTGTTGATGACGATATTGAAGGAGAACACTTCCACTTCCACGCTGGATTCCTTAAAACTGTTTTTTTTGTTAGCGGGGTCGTTGCTGTACTTGAGCGTAGCGGTGTTGGTTTCCTCATTGCGCTGGATGGCTTTCTCGTTGACGGTGGCAGTGTAGGTGATGACTACAGGTTTGTCGATCTGACCCTGATAGTCCATCATATTGACGCTGGCCACAAAGCCGTTCCCATTTTTGGTGATAGCCGCAGCGGTAGTCACATCCTCGTCGCCGATGGTGACCTTGACGTCCTTGTTGAAGGTCAGACCCTCGGACATGGTATCCGTCAGTTCGTAAGTATACTCGGTGTAGCCCTTGGTGGAGGGCACCTTGCCGGTGATGGTGTAGGTGAGCTTTTGACCGATTTCCACAGTGCGGTCGGCGTCATCCACAGACTTTTCGATCTGCGGCGCTTCGTTCTTGTCGCGAATCTGAATATCCTTGGCAGTAGCCAGCTCGCAGACCGTGCCGCTGGTGCCGGATACAAAGTAATAGCCCGGGGTAAGGCCGGAGGCCTTCATGGTGTTACCAACCTGGGTAAAGGCGGTGCCGGTGCCGAGAGAACCCGCATTCGTTTTCAGATACTGGGCAAAGGAGGCGGCGGAGAAGCTGTCGCCGGTGCTCACATTATACTTGCCCGTCTTACCAACGGGTGTTAGGTGAGTCCGTTGGCAGTCACATCGGCGTATGCCTTGACGGTAGTAAAGGCGGCGTCGGTATCGCTGATGGTGTAGGAGTAGTGGTCGCCAGAGTAGGTCACGTCAAAGATCTTGTAGGCGGTGTAGGTGCGATCCCCCTGGGGATTGGTAATGGTGATGCTGCCGGTGGTGTCTGCTGCAAAGGCTGGCACAGCCAGAGCCAGCGTCATGGCCAGGGCCAGCAAAACCGTGAAAAGCTTTCTCATCGTTTTCATCGTGTGTATCCTTTCTGATTTAAAGTAGTTTAATGGAAACGGATAGTTCCTGCGGCGCGGGTAGAGGTATATTTTGCGTGGGCAGGAGAGGAAACAAAGGCGTTAATCACCCTCCTTTCCGTACTTGCGCCTCAGAAGACATCCTGTAATAACAGCAGTGAGCATCAGAGCGATTCCGGCATACAAAAAGATTCCCCGTCCGATGCCGCCGGTTTCCGGCAGTGCAACGGTGGATGTGTTGTAGATATCCACGGCCGTGTCATCGTTCATAGTAAAGGTATAGCTGCTGCTCCCGGCGAGGACGGTGCCGGTGCTGGGATCCTTCATAATAACGGTGTAGCCGTCTGTGGTGGTCTCCGTCACGGTGACCGAAGCACCCCTGGGGATGCCCGTAATGGTGGTCGACTCGTCGTTTTTCAGAATAACGCTTTTTTGCAGATTGCCGCCGGCATCCGTATAGGAAACGGTAAAGGTAAAGCTGCCTGTGGTGTCGGGAGCGTTCACGATTTTCGTTAGCTTCAGGGCTCGCCCGGTATCCGCATAAGTGTTGGTGAAGGTGAAGGCCGCGACTGTGGTGCTCTGCAGCTGCACAGCGTCATTCGTATCCGTCGCAGTCAGTTTAAACCCATGCAGCTCTGCGTAGCTCTCTTCAATCCTGTAGTAATAACCGGGCGCCTGATCCTTCATGGAGATACGGGCGGACAGTGTCCAGGAGCCATCGCCGTTGGGCGTCCAGCTGCCCAAATTTGTGGCGGTGTACGTCATGACGGTTTCGGGATCGGTAAAGCTGCCGTCAGCGGACTTTTGAACCGTAAAGGTCAGCTTTCCGGATAGCAGCTGCAGGTCATCCTCCGTCAGACCCACCACATGCTTTGTCAGCGTGAAATTGGGCGCTTCCGAGGAAGCCGGCGGGATCTGCTGGCTGAACCACACGTTGTCAATGTGGTTGCCGATGTAGTTTCTGTCATTGTATGTGCTTACAGCCATGAAGAAGAATCGGGTTTCATACTGCCCTTCCGGGATGGTGTACTGTCCGGAATGGGTGATCCACACGCCTTTATCGGCGGATAGATCACTTGCAACCGTGGCGCCATATTTGTCTGGATTCTCCAGCACCTGCCGCAGCTGCTCCTGCGTGGTAATGCTCTCTGCGTTGCTTTCCGGCATCATGACCACGGCCATGGTATCCGTTCCGTCCCGGCCGCTGTGGTCCACGGACCAATACATGGTGGTTCCCGGGATGGTAGCTATGGTTTGGTACAGTGCGCCCGCGGCGCCGGCGTTGATCTCGGCATACTGCGTTCCGTTCGTTGCGGTGCCCTGCTTGTGATGATAGGCTGCATCACTCTGGTGCTTAGGGGTGCCTGTATCAATGATCTCAATGTAGTGTTCACCGTCATTTTGCTGCGTCGAACCAGTCGGGTATGTAAACTGACCGCCTTCCTCATTTGACGCGGTGGTTTTCCAAAACAGGCCTGCAGTCCCCTCGGGCACAAATTCCTGGAAATAGTAGTTGGTCAGATCCGGTGCCTCAAAGCTGCCGTTCAGAACGGAGGCCTGATAGGTGGTGTTGGTGCGTTCAGCCCACACGCTGTCATATTCGGTGCCGTCCACCATCAGTACGGCCTTGTATGTCACGGAGGGCAGCGTGTCGCTGACAGTTCCGCCGTCCAGGGCCAGGAACAGCTTTTCGCCATGGTCCCCACTGATGTTAGACACGGTTTTGCCGCCAGCAGTAAAGTTTTTCGCCGTTACGGCCGTATAGTTCGCTCCGTCGTCGGTGCTCTTATACCACAGATACTGGACGTTTTTTCCCTCCAACGCCGCAGCGCCGCCGCCGTCGACGGCTGCCTCATAGCAGCCGGAAGTGGAAACATTGTCATTGATGGTAAGGGTCACATCTGTAATAGGGCCGCTGGCGGCAGGCGCCCGGGCCGGGGTGCTGTTGACCGCCGCGTCGTCCTCGGGCGTATCGCCGTTTGACGCCTCGCCCTCCGGATTCATAAAGCATGCTTCCGTATGCTTATGCTCCTCCATGGTACACACCAGGCCCTGGGGCTCGGTGGCGGGAACGGATATGACGCAATCCGCCGTGTGCTGGTGTACGATCCCCGTAACCAGACCGCAGATCAGGGTGTCACCGTCATAGCATGCGTCTGTGTGGACGTGCTCGTCCTGCTCAGCCAGCGCACACAGCAACTCACCGCTATCATCAAAGCAGAAGCTGTCGTGCTTGTGGATGATGTACTCGCCCTGGCCCAGATCTGCCCCGGCGGTGCATTGGATCTCCTTGTGAGCCGGCGTACCGGGAAGCTCGTAGCAATCGTCCGTGTGGACGTGCTCGGCAATGCCGCAGTAGGTATCCGGCGTGGATTCCATGGTGATAGCCGGCAGAATGAGCGCATACGTCGTCACAAAGACCACAAGGCATATGGGCACAGATAAAATCTTGTACCAAGTGCGCTTCCGGCGGTGCTTCTTGTTCAGCTTCTTCAGCCTGCGAATGAATGTCCATGTTCATGCAAATTTCTCCCCGTATTTCCAGGCGATGTTAGTCCGCGGAACCGATCCGCTTGATCGGCCACACTCTGAAAATGATTTTGCCTATGATTTCTTCTTTTTCCACGCAGCCCACCAGAGACGACCGGGAGTCCACGCTGCTTTCTCGGTGGTCGCCCAGGACGAAAAAGGAATTCTGAGGTACGGTGTACGGATATTCAATGTCGGCGTTGCCATAGGATTTTTTCGGTTAGGTACGGCTCATCCAGCAGGGTATTGTTCACATATACGTCGCCGCTGTCGGTGATGACAACGCTGTCGCCGGGGCAGCCAATAATGCGCTTGACAAGAACGCGGTTGTTATAGTAAAAGGCGATTATGTCACCGGTTTTGAACTGTGGGGACTTCACCGACACCACGATATCCCCCTCCTGCAGGTTCGGATTCATGGAGGTGCCGTATATCTGCAAAACCGGCAGCAGCAGTGTAGCCACCAGCACACTGATCGCGGCCACGATCACCAGCGTATCCTAATACAATCATTTTTTCGCTGGAGAAGGATTGCCAAGTCAATTCTCTAAAACGGAGAGGATTCTCAATAACGAATTTCGTTAGCTCATAAGGATCGTCAAGAGTATTATCAACCGAAAGTGCCACTCGGAAATAGCAACGAGAAAGGACACCGAAAAAGAGACCGCGCCGTTTTCCTTGAGTGAGAAGCCAGTGGTCTTTAAAAACCGAGGAATTCTTTTTTACCGGCATATATTTGAGAGCAACCTCATAACCCATCTCAAAGTTCATCCAGCACCAAAATCGCTCATCAGTCAAAACATAGAGAGGTAGGTGGTGCAGACGCTCATATAGCAAAATGGAGTTGTATATATCGGTTTCACGGTCTTTTTCATCCTTTGGCACCCGGAGAGTAAACTCTTCGATTTCGTACTTCTTTGTTACATATAGCTCGCTTGGTATAAACTCGCTAAGCTGCGTTGACGATATTTGATTTTCAGTCAAGCGTTCTGTGATGACGGATGTGTTTGCCTTCAGAGTTTCGAGGGCTTCGTCAGTCATATACTTAATATGAATTTTACTCATCGTCATCATCACCTCTTTCGTCGCTGCCCAACAGCATATCGCCAAAATCTTTAAGCCCATTACAAGATGCGCTATTTAACACGAGCCGAGCAAGTTCGAGCTTGTTGGTACTGTCAAGTTCATCATATTGAAGCTCTCTGCCTGTTTTCCGCTTAAAGCTGATGCATACTGCATAAGGAGTATTATCAGGACTCGGCTGTTTAACGATTACCTCGGTAGTTTAACGAATACTCCAGTAATTCAACGATTACCTCAGCTGTTTAATTGCAACGACAAAAAAGCCACAAAACCCATATAAAGCACAAAACCCCGCCGCAGAATTGCCTGCAGCGTGGTTCACTTATTGTGCCTGAACAGCCGGAAAGCCTTATTTCAAGCGGTTTTCGGGCGTAGAAAAAGTCCACCGTAATTCTATCAAAATTACGGTGGACTTATGGCGGAGATGAAGAGATTCGAACTCTTGCACGGGCAAAACCCGCCTACCGGATTTCGAATCCGGACCCTTCAACCACTTGGGTACATCTCCGTATTCCATTGGAACCATGCAATTCTATCACATTTCCCCGCCATTTGCAACCATTTCCGGCAAAAATCCGCCCCTGATTTTCTATGAGCTGAGATAAGCCCCCGGCTTATCTCAGCTCATTTTCTGGATGTCCCGTCGCAGGCGGGAGATGATGCGCTTTTCCAGCCGGGAGATATACGACTGGGAGATGCCCATGCGGTCGGCCACCTCCTTCTGGGTCAGCTCCTTCCGCCCCCCAGGCCGAAGCGCAGGGGAGATGATGTCCTTTTCCCGGGGGGACAGCCGGGCCACCGCGTCCGACAGCAGCTTCCGGTCCACGTCGGCCTCGATGGGCCGCATGACCACGTCCCCCTCGGTGCCCAGCACGTCGGACAGCAGAAGCTCCTTGCCGTCCCAGTCGGTGTTCAGCGGCTCGTCGAAGCTCACCTCCGTCCGCTGGCCGGCGTTTTTCCGCAGGTACATGAGAATCTCGTTTTCGATGCACCGGGAGGCGTAGGTGGCCAGCTTGATGTTCTTGTCCGCCCGGAAGGTGTTGATGGCCTTTATGAGCCCGATGGTGCCGATGGAGATCAGGTCCTCGATGTTGATGCCGGTGTTTTCAAACCGCCGGGCGATATACACCACCAGCCGCAGGTTCCGCTCGATCAGCGTCTGCCGGGCCAGCAGCTCCCCCTGCTCCAGCCGGCTGATCCACTCCGCCTCCTCCTGCCGGGGCAGCGGCGGCGGCAGCGTGTCGCTGCCGCCGATGTACACCTGACCTTATCCGGCCGGCCGCTGAGCCACCGCAGAAGCCGCCGCAGCAGATTCCCATGTCGCCGCTCGCTTTCTTCCGCCCCACAGGGCCTGATACCCTCCGCCGTCGCTGACGGCCCCCGGCGTCAGGGGCCAGCAGGATCCGGGGATATGTAATGCTCCCCACCTTCACATAGTCGCTGCGTGGACGGCCAGCAGCAGGCCTCGCCTCGTGCCCACGGCGCAGAAGGGCAGCAGGCTCCACCGGCAAGTGCCGTCCAGCCGGTGGAGCCGGCCATTTTCTCTCCGGCGGCAGGCGCATTTCCACGATCCGCGCCTCCGGCGGCCGCTCCCGGAGGGCGTCCTGCTCCAGCACCAGCACCGGCTGGCTGCTGACAGGTCCCGCAGGGTATTCCCCCTGGTGTCGTGTAGGCCCGCAGCCGCCGCCGCCGGCCCCTGCGAAACGGTCACATCCATCAATTCTCCTCCTTCATGCCGCGCCCCTGGCGGAACAACACCACCTGCGTGCAGCAGCAGACCAAAGCCTATGGCGGAGCCCAGCAGCACCGGCCAGTTGACGCCGGCGTGGTATACCCGGCTGAGCACGGGGCCTCCGGCGATCCCGCCAGGCCCATGGCTGGCAGTCCCCGCCAGGCGCCGGACAGCAGGAAAACAGCGCCGTCAGCCGCCAGGGACGTCTTTTCGCCGCCAGGCCAGGCGGCACATGGCCGTTCCCGCCGCCAGACGGCACAGGGGATGCGCCAGCCCCCCGGCACCCGGGCAGGAACACCGCCGCCGCATACGCCGCCCCCCAGGGCCGCGCACAGCGCCCAGCCTCCCGCCGCCGCAGGGCAGTCCCGCCAGCCGGGCCGTGGCCAGCAGCAGAAGATAGTCCACCGCCAGGTTCAGCAATTTCCACCCGGTCCAATACACCACCGTCATGGCTCCGCCTCCTTTCCGCCGTCCATTATACCGGACCCGCCCCGCGAAATTCCACAGAAACAGGCGGCTTTATTTCTGCCGCAGGGTCGGCACCGCCGCCGCCAGCAGAAACAGGCCAAAGGGACGGCGCAGCAGGGTCACGTCCAGGGCCGTGGCGGCCAGGCCCGGCGGCTGCGGCCAGCGCCCAGGGACAGTGCACCGCAGAACAGCCTTGTCCAGCAGGCCGTTCTGCCCGGTACCAGACGCGGCCCATGGCGGCGGTGGGCAGGAAAATACAGCAGGTTGATCCCCTGGGCCGCCGTCTGATTCCACCCCGAATACCAGGGTCATCACCAGCAGCAAGGGTCCCGCCGCCTATGCCCCCAGGCCGACAGCACCCCCAGCCCACCCGGCCAGTAGGCGGGCCACAAACTTTTCACAGCAGATACCGCACCCTCGCCATAGATCAGAACGACGCAAACAGTATGGCGCAGCTGGCCATCGGCGGGGACCTTTGTGAACAGCTTGCCCCCCCTCAGGAAGCCCCCGGCCAGGCCCCCAGCAGGGTATGGCAGGGCCATGCCCCAGTCCAGCCCCGTCCGCAGCAGGTACACCCCGCCGGACAGCACACAGCAGGGGGAGGATGGTGGCCACGCAGTTGGCCAGGGGCCCGTTTTTCCTCCACCCGGCACCAGCTCCCCAGCAGCGGAGCCAGCACCATGCCCCCG
>VOFK01001409.1_pt1 | contig 26260 bp, 36 predicted proteins | sample 5384121 | NCBI WGS metagenome assembly VOFK01 (sample SAMN12384730, study PRJNA508395) | human gut metagenome | isolation source: healthy gut J | host: Homo sapiens | reverse complement strand
CCTAGTTACGTATTGCTTAGGGACTTCCCATGCCAAATTAATCATAGTGATACCTTCGGCAGAAGCAGAAATCATATTTGCATCCCTTCCTAAGATGGGAACATTAAACTGATTTGCGAAAATCTCGACGTACTTGTTGAAGTTAGTCAACAGAATATACTCTCCAAAATCCTCCAGGTTACGTTTTGTGTAACGGGGTAGCCAATTAGGCTACGATTTCTTTTTTGTTTTCATAATTATCTATTAAATTTTGGTTCCAATAATGGGGAACCATTATTTAACTTACAAAAATACAAAATGTTATCGTTAAACCTACCAGTATTTGGACACTAAAATAAACGTACGAAACGGAAAAAATGTAATTTTCGACGTAATTCGTAAACGATATGTTGCCTTAACGCCTGAAGAATGGGTACGTCAGCATTTTGTTCACTTTTCTTATTGCACACAAAGGATATCCGAGCGCGCTGCTTGCCAATGAAGTAATGGTGAAGTTGAACGGTACTACCAAACGATGCGATACCGTACTTTACCGGAGGGATTTATCAGCCCGGATGATTGTAGAATATAAAGCACCACATATCGAAATTACACAAGCTGTTTTCGATCAGATTACCCGATATAATATGGTACTGAAAGTAGATTACCTGATAGTAAGCAACGGAATGCAACATTATTGTTGCCGTATGGATTATGAACATCAGAGTTATACGTTCCTCCAGGATATTCCTGATTACAAATCTTTATAAAAATAATCCGCTTTATTCGCCTTAAAAAACATACTTATCTGCAAGAATAAAAATAGCGTCACTATCCCCTCTAAGATAGTGACGCTATTTGTACTATGGTGACGCTATCCCGAACAGATAGCGTCACTATACCAACTCAGGTAGTCTTCAAACAGCCTTTTTACTTCTATACGACAACATCTTTCTCACTATCACTCATTTCCTTTCTTTTTTACTGAACCGCTCTTGCAATTTCTGCATCAATTCGTAAAAATTAGGAATATAAATAGTAGCCAATAAAGTATTCATAGCCATACCAAACACAACAAGCGGCCCCCAATGCTATACGACTTTGCGCACCTGCACCGGTGGCGAATAACAAGGGCATCACTCCTAGTACAAAAGCAAAAGATGTCATCAGGATCGGACGCAAGCGGACATGTCCCGCTTCAAATGCAGCTTCCCTAATTGAATTACCCTCGGCACGGAAATCACGGGCAAATTCCACAATCAAAATTCCGTTCTTTGCAGAAAGCGCAACCAGCAGAATGATACCGATTTGCGTATAAATACTGACCGGAGTTCCCATAATCAGACAGCCAATCATGGCACCCCAATAAGCTACCGGCAACTCCGATGACGGCTGCTACCGGGCTGGTCCAACTTTCATACTGTGCAGCAAGTACCAGGAAAGCAATAATTAACGCCATAATCAGAACAATGGTAGTCGTATTCCCAGCCTGGGTTTCCTGATAAGCAACGGAAGTCCATTCATATCCAAACTCATCTCCCAGCTGTTCCTTAAACAATGCTTCCACTTCTTGAATAGCCTGCCCGGTGCTACTTCCCGAGCAACATTACAAGTCAGAGAAGCAGTCGAGTACATATTATAGCGGTTTATTTGATCCTGGCCTAACTGTTCCTCCACTTCGGTGAAAGAAGAAAAAGGTACCATCTCTCCTGCCGCATTCGGCACACTTAGTTTCAAGACATCATCAATTACCCGCTGTGCTTGATCGCGTGCCTCAATCTTCACCTGATAGATGTGGCCGAATTCAACAAAATCATTCACATAAGCCGCTCCCATATAATAGCCCAATGTAGAGAAAACATCGTTCAAGGCAATCCCCATGAACTGGACTTTGTCACGGTCGATATTCAAGAAATATTGCGGAACATTTGCCTGGTACTGGCTGGATACAGAAGCCAAAGCCGGTTTCAGTGATAAGAAGCAAGCAAGCAAGGCATTGATGGCCTGCTGCATTTCCGTCGGCCCCAGGTTACGCCGGTCTTCCAACTGAAGCTGTAAACCACCGGATGCACCCAATCCCGGAATAGCCGGAGGAACCATCGCAAATACTTCCGCAGCCTGAATAGTCATATACGCTTCACCATTAAAACGGTTGACTATGGCAGCAGCCGTATGCTCTTTCCCTTTCCTCTCACTCCAGTTTTTCAGTACCACAAAATAAGTTGCCGAGTTACTCTGTTCGCCACCACCCATGATAGAAAAGCCGGAAATACCAATATAATTCTTCACTTCCGGATAAGAATCCAGAATTGCATTAACCTTATCTCCCACTGCCTGCGTACGTTCAAGGCTGGCTGCAGGCGGAAGTTGAACAACAGCAATAAAATATCCGTCATCCTCGTCCGGAATGAAAGTAGACGGCCAATGCATAAAAAGCAATAGAGCAATAACAGTCAAAGCGCCATAAGAAGCGAGAGCCATTCCCGGACGTTGAAGCAACCATTTGACAATCTTGTCATACACCCCTTGTGTCTTGTCATATGCCTTATTGAAACCTTTATATATAAAGAAGTTAGAAGGTTTGCTCTTTTCAAGAAACAGTGCGCAAAGTGCAGGAGTCAATGTCAACGAATTAAAACCGCTCAATACGGTAGAAGCGGCAATAGTCAATGCAAACTGCTTATACAACTGCCCTGAAATTCCACTAATCATCATCGTCGGAATAAACACAGCAAGACAATACGAGAACCACCCCGACAATCGGGCCTGTAATCTCTCCCATCGCTTTTGTCACCGCTTCACGGGGGGAGTACTGCCCGGTTTCCAATAATCTCGAAGCGTTCTCCACCACCACTATCGCATCATCCACCACAATAGCAACTGCTAAAATCAGTCCGAACAATGTTAATGTGTTGATAGAGAAACCAAATACCGCCATTACGGCAAATGTACCGATCAACGATACCGGGATAGTAATACAAGGGAATAATCACTGCCCGCCAATTCTGCAGGAACAAGAAAATAACGAGTATCACCAACAAAGTTGTTTCAAAGAAAGTAACCATCACTTCATCAATAGAAGCATGAATCACATCGGTCGTATCCAAAGTGACATTATAGGCCGCTCCTGACGGGAAACTTTCTGCAAGTTCTTCCATCTTAGCTTTCACTCCTTTTGAAACATCCAGCGAATTGGACCCCGGTTGCTGGTAAATAGCAATAGCAGCCGTAGGTTTTTCCATTCAATCGCGACACTACACTGTATGAAGCAGACCCCAAATCAATGCGTGCAATATCTTTCAGACGAAGCATCGCCCCGTCCTGCTCACGGCGGATAATAATATTCCCGAACTGTTCCGGAGATTTCAATCGTCCCTGAACATTCAACGTATACTGAAAAAGCATTATTATTATCCTGTCCGATAGGCTGACCGATATATCCGGCAGATACTTCCACATTCTGCGACTGGATCGATTGATAGACTTGCTGCGGTGAAATATTCCGTATACGCATAGCCTCCGGATCGAGCCAGATGCGCATCGAATAGTCCCCCGCTCCCATAACATTCACAGCACCCACTCCGGGCACACGTGTCAGCTGGTCTACTAAATTCAGTTTGGCATAATTAGTCAGATACAGGCTGTTGTACACAGAGTCCTGCGAAGTCATTGTCAAAAACATCACAATGTTTGAAGATTGTTTCTGCACAGTGACCCCTTGCACCACCACCGGTTCCGGCAGCGATGATTGTGCGATACTTACCCTATTTTGTACCTGCACAGTTGCCATATCGATGTTCGTACCAACAGCGAATGTAATAGTCAGAGAATATGCTCCCGAAGATGAAGAATTGGAAGACATATAAAGCATGCCGTCTACACCATTCACCTGCTGTTCGATAGGAATACCCACTGTTTGAGCAACAGTTTCAGCATTTGCCCCGGGATAAACGGCAGAGACCTGCACCGTTGGCGGCGTGATCTCCGGAAATTGCGCCACAGGCAATATATTGAGTGTGACCAGACCGGCTACTACAATAAGCAGGGCAAGGACAGTAGCAAATATCGGTCGGTTGATAAAAAACTTAGAAAACATAATGTATAGGTTTAAAAGCAGTCTCTCCACAGCCTTCTCCCAAAGAGAAGGAGCAAGAAAGTTACTTTTGTTAATTAATCGGTTTTAAGTACATCACCTTTATTGATTTCATTTGTTAGTCAATCAGTTATCCAAAAGACCTTATTTCCCTCTTTTGGGAAGGGAATCAGGAAGCGGCTTTATTTTCATTCCGTCTCTGACTTTCATCAAAGCCTCTGTGACATACTGTTCTTGCGGAGAAAGTCCTCCCACTACCTGCCGTAAAGTGCCGTCGACCAACTGCCCTATTTCAATATGCCGGTAATGAACTATATTTGAATCATTTACAACATATAAGTATTTGCCTAACTGGTCGGTTCCGATAGAACCCTCTTTCACCAGCATCGCATTTTTAGGCTTCTCCATAAGGTAAAGTAATGCTTACATACAACCCACTCTTCAATATCCCTTTCGGGTTATCAAAATTGGCACGAACCATCAGCGTTCCTGTATTCAAATCTACATTGGGTGAAAGATAGTCGAGGGCAGCCGGATAAGTTTCAGTTCCCCCCTTTCCCAGTTGAACCATTATTTTTTTTTTTTAGGAAGATCAGTCGGTAACTGCTGGGTATCCATCGTCATTGCCAACCATTGATTATCAGCGACATTAAAATACGCGTACATCTGATTATCCTTATAAATAGTAGCCAATGTAACCGGCTGCAACGAGCCGCCGACATAACTTCCTACATCCACCGTCGCCTTACTGATAGTGCCATCAAACGGCGCACGAACATAACAATATCCCAAGTTTGTACAGGCGGTGCTCAAAGCAGCTTCCGCGTTGCTGACAGCAGCAATACCCTCTTTCACAGAAGATTCAGCCTGAAGTACCTGTATCTGACTGACAGCATCACTCTTTACCGCCTCTTTCATACGGCTATAATTATTACGGGCATATTCCAGTTGAGCTTGGGCGGTTTTCAGCTCTGCTTCTGCTTGCTCCACCTGGATCTTTATATAAGGTTGGTTCAATGACAAACAACAGTTGCCCCTGTTTCACCCGTCCACCTGCTGACATAAGAGGTAGACTGCAAGGTGTTCCGTTCACCCTGGCTACAAGATTCACCGTCTTTTCTGTTGTCAGATAACCCGGATAATCTTTCGTCAAAGTAATATTCTCCACTATGGGTTTGGTCACACTAATTTCCGGAGTTGGCATACCTCCCATCGCTCCTGTACTTTTTTTCTCCTTGCAACCCGTCAATACCGACAATACAAGAAAGATATACATCAGTTTTTTCATATCTGTTAGGTTATATATTTTATAGATTGATTTTTATTCTCTCCAACCACCCCCTAAAGCCTTGTAGAGGGCTATCAGTTGCAAAAGCGAACTCCCTTGTGCCTGTACCAGCTGATTCTCGTAAGATAACAGAGAACGTTGCGCATCGAGTACGTTTTGGAAAGGCGAGAGCCCCTGCTTGTACAATTCCAGTGAAAGTTTCAATGTCTCAATCCCTTGATTACGCACTTCCCGCAGGGCTACAATCTGTTTGATTGAATTCCGATAGCCATTCATAGCGTTGTCAGTCTCCTGTACGGCAGTCAAAACCGTCTGGTTAAACTGATTGATCGCTTCATCTAGTTGCGCTTTCGCCAGTCGGGTTGCGTTCACTAACTGTCCTCCGCTGAAAATAGTCCAGCTCAATGACGGAGCGATTTCATAAGTCATACTTTTACTTTTGGTGAGATCCTTCAAATCACGGGCGGCATATCCAAATGATCCTTTCAAGAAAACTTTCGGCAACCAATCCGCTTTTGAAGCTCCGAGCAATGCTGCCTGCGCATTTACGCTCAATTCCGCACTTCGTACATCAGGCCGTCGCAGTAATAAATCGACAGGCATTCCCCACTCCGATAGGTTCCATATAATCGGGCAATGTGCCACTGGATTCAAAGAACAGGACGAATGTCCTGGGGATACATTCCCAATAAGACAGCCAATGTTGTGATATACTGATTGATACCCGCTTCCAACTGGGGAATGGAGGCTTTTGTGCTATATAATACAGACTTGGCCTGTGCCACATCGAGTTTAGCAACCAGCCCGGTATTATAGCGTACTTCCGTGATTTTCAGGACTTCTTCCTGCGAAGCACTGTTTTTCTTCACCACTTCAAGCTCTTGTTGCAATTCCCTTAGATTGATATAGGCCGAGGCTACCTCCGCAGCTAATGAGACCATGACTCCTGTGTATTCTTCCTTGCTGGCGGCAAAATTCTCTTTCTGCGCTTTTACCCGTTTCCGGATACTGCCGAAAATATCAAGCTCCCAGCTCATGCTTAGCGAAGCATCATAATAATGATCGGTTGTTTGGGGCAGTGAACTTGTATTTCCACTGGTTTCCTGACGGGTCCATCCTGCATTCAATCCGATGGAAGGAAAAAAGTTACTGCGTTCTATCCAAAGATTGGCACGAGCGGCAGCTATACGGTTGATTGCCATGGCAACGGAGTAATTACGATCTACTGCCAGAGCTATCAAAGAGTCCAGTTTGGTGTCTTGGAATGACTTCCACCAATGGTCATCCACTGGAAGTATCTGTTGAAACACTTCCCCCGCTCTCTTCCCAATCGTTAGGGAGCGGAGCTTTCAAATAACGGTTTGCAGTCTGTCCAACCGCAGTTACAGTTGAAAGAAACATAAGGAGCGATGTGCCCCACACTCGTATACTCATATCAGTTCAGGTTTTTATGAAATGAAAAGATAACAACTAAAGGGTAAGTTTGTTTATCGATTCCTTTTTTGATACGAGCACTTGTTAGAAGAAACAAAAAACAAAAAAAGCCCTGCATTGCTGCAGGGCTTATTATATCAAAATAGTAACTTTACTTACTTCACTGCTTTTCTTATTCAGCAGTTTTTTCTTCTGATAGCTCTTTTAGTAGTAGTTGCCGGAGCTTCTTCCACCTTTGTGTTCAATTTGTACGCCAGCCAATTCCGGGTCAATCATAATACGTCCGCAATATTCACAAACGATTACTTTCTTACGAGAACGGATATCCAGTTGTCTCTGGGGCGGAATCTTGTTAAAAGCAACCACCACAAGCGTCACGCTGTACGTATACAATACCCAATCCGTTGCGAGATTCTTACGGATACGTTTGAAAGACTGCAATAGACGTGGTTCAATCTTAGTCTCCAAGTCTTTAGCTTTGTCTCTCAATTTCTCTTCTTCCTGTTTGGTTTCAGAGATAATTTCATCCAGTTCGCTCTTTTTCTTCTGCTCCAGGTCTTTCATTCTTTCGTTAAGAATCTGATCGTTCTTTGTCACTTCAGCCTCTTTTTTTCTTCTTTATCAGCAGAATATTCCTTGATTCTCTTTTCGCAAAGTTCGATCTCCAGACTCTGGAATTCGATTTCCTTTGTCAGGAAGTCATATTCACGGTTATTGCGGACGTTGTCTTGTTGTGACTTATATTTTTCTACTGAAGCCTTTGCTGTTTCGATTTCTACTCTCTTGCCGGCAATAGCAGATTTCAGTTCATCCACTTCAGCTTTGATTTTGTCGATACGGGTACTCAAACCAGCGATTTCATCTTCAAGGTCCTGCACTTCCAATGGAAGTTCACCTCTCAATGTCTTGATTTCATCAATTTTAGACAACATCGTTTGCAGTTGGAACAGTGTCTTCAGTTTCTGTTCTACCGTCAACTCATTCGGATCTTTTTTTGCTTCTCTAGCCATTTTACTTATAAATATTTTATGGGATTCGTATTTATTTTACTCAATTGGAGTGCAAAATTAGGAAATAAATCCCGGATTATGGAATAAAAAATTTCTTTTGTATATTGTTCGCTTTCGTAATGACCAATCTCTGCCATCAGAATATCTCCTTCGTGGCCGAAATAATCATGATATTTAATTTCGCCGGTAATAAAGACATCCGCTCCCGACCGGATTGCCTGTGGAAGCAAAAAAAGCTCCGGCACCACCACACAATGGCGACCTTCTGTATTTCTCTCCCTGTCAGTTTGTTATGACGTACACAACCCACTTCGAAGATTTTCTTGATGCGTTTCAGAAACTCGAGTTCTGTTTCCGATTCATCCAATTCACCTACAATTCCCGAACCTGCCTGCGACCAGTTATTCTGCAACGGATACAAGTCGAATGCCGGTTCCTCATAAGGATGTACAGACAATAACGCTTTTACAACTTCCGCTTTCTTATATATAAGGAAGAATGGTTTCAATCCTTCACTTCATTTTCATGATGCAGTTCACCGATTGTTCCACAGAAAGGATGCGTCCCCTCTTTTTTGCTCGGAAGGTTCCCTCTCCTTTCAGACTGTAACTGCATGAATCATAGTTACCTATATTTCCGCATCCGGCTGCAAACAATACTTCGCGCACAGCTATCGGCTTGTGCATCCGGCACGAAAGTCACCAGCTTAATCAAACTGTTCTCTTTCGGTTCAAGCACTTTCAGATTCTTCAACCCTATTTTCTCTGCTATCTTATAATTGACTCCACCTTGTGCATTATCAAGATTAGTATGTGCTGAATAGATCACAATATCATTCTTTATTGCTTTCAGTATGCAGCGTTCCACGTAATCTTTGCCCGTGATAGATTTATAGCCTTTGAAAATGAGCGGATGGTGCGATATAACGAGATTGTACCCCAGCGCGATAGCTTCATCCAACACAGCTTCGGTAACGTCAAGACACAACAAAGCCCCTGTTGCTTCCGCTTCTGTCAATCCGATTTGCAGGCCGGCATTATCAAATCCGTCTTGCAATGGCAGAGGCGCGAATCGTTCAAGGGCGCTTACTATTTCCTTAATTTTCATTATTGGTAGAAAATTTGGTTGCAAATATAATAAATAAAAAAGGAATAATCATACTAAACGGTCGTTTTTTTAGAGAATTTATCGTTATCCATTTTTTGAGACCACCGCAAAAAGATATAAAATACCCACCCAGAAAACTATCAAAATAGGACCTAAAAAACTATCTGTTGATAGAAATCCCCTAAATTACGTCTGATTCTCCCCTACCAAGGTCGACAAAATACCTTAAACTTGCAACATCAAAATTTTTACAACGAATACTCACATTTTAAAAACAACACATATGAAAAGTTTAAGCTTCAGAAAAGATTTAGTAGGAGTTCAGGAAGAATTACTACGTTTCGCATACAAACTGACAACAGACCGCGAAGAAGCAAACGATTTGCTGCAGGAAACCTCATTGAAAGCATTAGATAATGAAGATAAATATACACCCGATACAAATTTCAAAGGATGGATGTACACCATCATGCGCAATATCTTTATCAATAATTATCGTAAGGTAGTTCGCGACCAGACATTTGTCGACAAGACCGATAACCTTTATCATCTTAAATTTGCCGCAAGATGCAGGGTTTGAAAGTACTGAAAGGACATACGACCTGAAAGAGATGCACCGTGTAGTCAATGCTCTTCCGAAAGAATACAGGGTTCCGTTCGCTATGCACGTTTCCGGATTCAAATACCGCGAAATAGCAGAAAAACTGAATCTTCCGTTGGGTACTGTAAAGAGCCGTATCTTCTTTACCCGTCAGAAATTACAGGAAGAACTGAAAGACTTCCGCTAAACCCTAACTATATCTACATCAGTTTCAGATTAAACAATTGATTTCATTTTTCAGTTTTATCAATAGGCAAAAAGGCAAAAAAGAGTTTATATTCTTGTTGCCTTTTTGCCTGTTTTCATCGGATAAATACGGATAAAACCGGTTCCGGAATAAAAACTAATTATAAATTTTCGCCTAAAACTTCTGTTATTTATTGAAATTCTGTACTTTTTACTCCATCTAAATAAAGAATACGATGAAAACAATTTTGACTTTACTGTTGCTACTAGTTATGATGGTTTCTTGCCAGCCCAAGAAAAGTGATAGTACCGAAATGTCCGTAGCCGAGGCTGCAAAGATTGACAATATCGAAGATTGTACGGTAGATACGGTCAAAAGCTACCGCTATCTTCTGGATTGATAAAGTAGAAACCAAACACTGCAAAGAGTACGGTTTTCGCACAATCAAAGCAAAAGTTCTCATTCGTGAAGATGGAAAGGTCGATTTGATGTCATTCGCCAAAAAACAATCCCCGGCTGTAGAGACGTACATACGCCATCATCTTTCCAAATTTAAAGTGTCGGAAAAGATGTTTGAAGGCGGATATGTGCAACCCGGAGAACAATTTGTGCAGCTTCGCTGCTTATGGGGAATGTTGAAAGGCAAATAATAAACACGCTAATAACCGGTTAGCTTTTGCTTTTCATTTGCACCTTATTTATCATTTGTATCTTGTTTTTCAGTGCATACCGTTCGTCTATGACTCTGTCCGTAGGGAAGAAAGTGAAAATAAGCCGCCACTCTCCTTCCTTATAGATAAATTTACGCCCGCTGGCTCCACGAAGAATTGCTTCGTGTTTTTCCCTGCAGGAACAGCCTCGATATGTTCCGGCATTTCAGTGCCGGATGCCGAAACTCCACTGTTATAAAAAGAAGTGTGGAATAGCTATTTCAGCTACTTTTATAGAATATCTGGTCAATAACAGTCATTTCCTAGGTTCTTTTGTTACCTCCAGCAGTTTTCCGTATGCATCAAAAGATCGACGCGAAGCCAATGAAATAGTAATCATTAGCGATAGCATAGATGCTGTGAAAGTAATCACCATAATCATCATCTGATACTTGATGGCAACATTCGGACTGCTTCCTCCTAAGATTTGTCCGATCATTGTGCCCGGAAGAGCCACCAATCCCATCACGGCAATGTTCGCAATCAGGGGACTAAACGATTTAATGATGGCCTGCCGGATAAATGGAGCCTGCGCTTCCTGCCTTGTTGCTCCGTTTCCCAATAAATACCGATATAGTTGCTGTTCACGTTTCAATCCACTATAATAAGTATTCAAAGCTATTACATTGCTCGACAGCATATTACCCATCAGAATTCCGAATATTGGAATAAAGTATTGGGCGCTAAATATATTATCCAGTTGAAGAACAACACCGATAAAGTACAAGCCTACCAGTACAACACTACAAAGAAATCCTACCGTAATAGGGATTAATAAAACACTACGTTTCAACTGGGTACGTACCAATGCGGTCTGCCCGGCCACGAATACCATAATTATCACCCAAAGAAAATTAATCCAGGGATTGTTCCATAAAAAGAGATATTTCAGATACACGCCGATAAAGAACAGCTGGATAATCATCCGTAATGTACCAATCACGGCAGGTTTTAGCAATCCCGTTTTAAATTTCCAAAGGTAAAAAACGGAATGGCAAGCAATAGCAGCCCTATAAAGAGATTATAATATGATATATCAATCGTTCCCACAATATATTCTTAACAATTCTATCCGATTTGCGTTACAGTTCAATTAATTACAGTTCTATTAAATAATGACAACCCGAAGCAAAGTCCTTATCATGCGATACGGCTAACACAGCCGTTCCCCTTTCCGCCTGTCGCCGGAAAAAGACAGGACTTTACCGGTCGATCCGGCATCCAAAGCAGAAGTCGGTTCATCTATGATAATGAGAGGTTTGTTGAGCATAGCGGCTACAGCAAGCATGATGCGTTGACGCTGACCGCCCGACACTTCATTCACCCTCTTTGTATATAATTCGTGTTCCAGTCCCAATTCATCAAAACAGGCGAAAAAGCCTTTCTTCCGAAAAAGGGAACAGAACGGTTCACTTTCAGTCCGAACGGGAGAGCCACCATCTCTTTGACCCATTCAAAAGGTAGTGCCAATTCTTGAGGAATCCATGCAATCTGTCTACGGACACTATCGATGGTTGATCTATCAAGCAATGTTTCCCCTACCCGCACAGATCCTTCTTTCAAAGGTACAAACCCCATCACCGCATTCAGCAACGAAGTTTTTCCACAACCGGATCGACCGACAATGCAAGCCGTTTCTCCCCTTTCCAACTTCATACTGAAACCGGAGAAAAGCACTTCCGTACCAAAAGCAATACAGGCATTATTAATATGTAACATCTATTTGTTCTCTTGAAAATCCTGCCAAAATTATATTTATTGAAGTTCCGTCACCCACTTCTCAATGTTTCGTGTTTCAGCACTAAAATTCACTCCAATCTTAAAAAGTGTTCGCCCATCACTTTCGAAAGGTTTAGCATAATGCTTTTCATTGATCTGTTGCAAGGCTTCTTCAGCCGTACCCTCCAGCTTGAATTCCATGACATAGATAAATTTATCAGTCTGCAAAACAAGATCGATACGTCCCTGGCTCGTGTGATATTCTGCTTTTTACATAAAAACCAACTAATTTGAACACGATAAAGAGGACATTCTGATAATGCAATTCCAAATCGCGAACCAATTCATAAGGAGTGTCTGCAAAGAAACTCTGAAGACGACGGAAAAAGAATCATAATCTCCCCGAACGGACTTCGCGGACAAACTTCTGAATCTCAAAAGATGATTCTACGGCATTTATATTGGCATAAAAGGCATGAGATATTTCACAAAACCTTCCTCCACTTCACGATTGGGAAATCCCAGGCGATAAGTTTCAAATTCACGATCGTAGCCTTTTATGGTAAGATAACCGCTCTGATAAATCACAGGGATAGGATTGTCAGAAGTTGAATCAATACTATTCAGTACGTCAGCGCTGGTTTCTTCATGAGCCATCCGGTGAAGATCGTAATGATGTTTTTTAGTAATTCGACCAGATAAGTAGGTGTGCCCGTTTCAAACCAGTAGTTGCCAAACACATTATATTTAAGGGTATTAAGCACACTGAACGGATTATACATACCTATAGAATCATGAGTGAAATGATAACCATCATATCTTTCACGCATTTCTGTGCAAATTTCATCATACGTCAAACCTTGCGCATCGGCAAATTCATGCAATTCAGTTTCAAAGTTCTCATGCAACTCACGATCACTGATTCCGCAGATTTCTATATACTGCTGACGCATAGAAATATCCTCCAGATTATTCAGATCGCTGAATACACTTACCTTTCCGAATTTTGTAACTCCCGTAAGCATACCAAATTTAATGCAGCCATCCTTGCTTTTTAAGGCTCCATAGAAAGCCTTCAATGTATCACGGAAACTCTTCTGGAGTTCATCATTACCAATCGCCTGTAACATAGGCTTATCGTATTCATCCACAAGAATAACGACACTCTGGCCCTCTTTCTCACAAGCACGCTGAATAATACCTTGAAAGCGGGAAGCGAATGTTTTCTCATAATCCTGTGCACCATAAAAGAGCTTCCCACCCCGTAAAGCACTCTCTAAAACCTGGTCGAGTGCTTCAGGATTCGTATATTTCTCCGCATTCAGATCTAAATGCAGAATGGGATATTTGATCCAATCTTTTTCCAGTTTCTCTATCGCCAATCCTTCGAAAAGTCCTTTTTTCCCCTGAAAATAGGCTTCCAAAGTAGATAGTAACAAACTTTTCCCCAAAACGACGTGGACGACTAAGAAAATAATAACTGCCAGTTTTCACCATTTTTGATATATCCAAGCAGTCTTATCTATATAGCAATAACCTCCTTTACGGATTTTCTCGAAGTTCTGTATGCCGATAGGATCACTTTTATTACTCATATACTCATAACTTTATACGTTGACAGATACAAAGATAGCCTTTTCCGCCCAATAACACAAAGTCCGATACGAAAGGTTTTTTTCATATCAGACTCAAATGATAGCCCCTATTTATTTCATCATCTAGTGTAATTTTGCCAATTTTTCATTTATCTTTGCCTTACTAATTAATTCAAGAAAGTTATGATACTGAACGAAAGAGACGCTCGTCACGAGCATATATTGCAGGTAGCACGTCAGATGATGACGGCTGCGCGCACTGCTCCGAAAGGAAAAGGAATCGATATTATTGAAGTGGCCCTAATCACTGATGAAGAGATTAAACAATGATCGGACACTATGATAGCTATGGTAGAAGAACACGGCATGAAATTCTTCCTTCGTGATGCCGACAACATCCTAAGTGCCGAATGTGTTGTACTGATAGGAACACGCGAGCAGACACAGGGCTTGAACTGCGGCCATTGCGGATTTGCCACCTGTGCCGGACGTACTGATGGAGTTCCCTGCGCATTGAACAGCATAGATGTAGGTATCGCAATAGGTTCCGCGTGCGCCACGGCAGCCGATTTACGCGTAGACACACGCGTCATGTTCTCCGCCGGATTGGCAGCACAACGCCTGAACTGGCTGAAAGACTGCAAGATGGTAATGGCAATCCCCGTTAGCGCATCCTCCAAGAATCCGTTCTTTGACCGGAAGCCGAAACAGGAAACCAATGCATAACAGTCACATCGATGCAGAAAACAAACTGACTTTAGATGCAGACAATAAACTGATTTTATAAATAACTAAATATATATAGTCTAATGGGAATCATGGTTGGACTCCCCAGCCCAAGCGGCTCGGAGAAAGATTTGCAGCTGAACTTCGGCAAAAACATGACCGTGCAGGTAGAAATGAGAGTCCCTCATTTGCCCGCCGAATGGCATATGCAGAGTGGTATACAGTTGACATGGCCACATGCCGGTACAGACTGGGCATACATGCTGGCAGAAGTGCAAGAGTGTTTTATAAACATAGCCCGGGAAATAGCGAAGCGAGAGTTACTATTGATTGTCACCCCCCGGAACCGGAAGAAGTGAAAAAGAACAGATAGCCGCTACCGTCAACATGAACAACGTCCGCTTTCTGGAATGTGCCACCAAGACACATGGGCCCGCGACCACGGAGCCATAACAATGATAGATACCGGCACCCCTTCCCTGCTCGACTTCACCTTCAACGGCTGGGGACTGAAATTTGCTTCCGAACTGGATAATCAAATTACTAAACATGCCGTAGAAGCCGGAGCCTTGAAAGGCCAGTATATAGACCACCTCGACTTCGTACTCGAAGGAGGTTCTATCGAAAGCGACGGAATGGGTACATTGCTTACCACTTCCAAATGTCTGCTCTCTCCCAACGAAACGGACGACTGAAACCAGGTAGAGATAGAAGAATACCTGAAATCAACCTTCCACCTTCAAAAGGTTCTTTGGTTAGGCCACGGCTATCTTGCCGGTGATGACACTGACAGCCACATCGACACTTTGGCACGTTTCTGTTCTACCGACACCATCGCTTACGTGAAATGCGAAAACAAAGAAGACGAACATTACGAAGCACTGCTCGCAATGGAAGAACAGCTGAAAACATTCCGCACCTTAGCAGGAGAGCCCTATCGCCTATTGGCCTTACCGATGGCAGACAAGATAGAAGAAGACGGCGAACGCCTGCCTGCAACTTACGCCAACTTCCTGATTATGAACGACGTTATTCTCTACCCGACATACAATCAGCCGGTGAATGACAAAAAAGCAGGAGAAGTATTGCAGCAAGCCTTTCCAAACCATCAAATAATTGGAATAGACTGCCGTGCCCTGATTAAACAGCACGGTTCCCTACACTGTGTCACCATGCAATATCCGCTGGGTGTTATAAAGGAGTCATAAAAGAATTACAAAGGAGCTATAAAGGAATTATAAAATAATGAATGAATCAACCCACTAATTATTCATCATGAGAAAGATAAAAGTCGGAATCATCCAACAATCCAATACCGCAGATATAAAAAAGCCAATCTGATGAACCTCGCAAAGAGTATCGAGGCTTGTGCCGCTCACGGCGCACAACTGATCGTGCTCCAGGAGTTGCACAATTCACTTTATTTCTGCCAGACAGAAAACACTAACCTGTTTGATCTTGCCGAACCAATTCCCGGGCCTTCCACAGGCTTTTATTCCGAGTTGGCAGCAGCTAATAAAGTAGTCCTTGTCACCTCTCTTTTTGAGAAACGTGCTCCCGGACTTTATCATAATACCGCTGTCGTATTCGACCGCGACGGAAGCATTGCCGGAAAATACCGGAAAATGCACATTCCGGATGATCCGGCTTACTACGAAAAGTTCTATTTCACTCCCGGAGACATCGGTTTCGAACCCATTCAAACATCTTTAGGAAAACTGGGCGTATTAGTATGCTGGGATCAATGGTATCCGGAAGCTGCCCGACTGATGGCTCTGAAAGGTGCGGAACTTTTAATTTATCCTACTGCCATCGGCTGGGAAAGCAGTGACACGGACGACGAAAAAGCCCGCCAACTCAACGCCTGGATTATTTCGCAGCGTGCCCATGCCGTTGCCAATGGTCTTCCTGTTATCTCCGTCAACCGTGTCCAGGACACGAACCTGATCCTTCCGGACAGACAAACGGTATCTTATTCTGGGGGAAACAGTTTTGTAGCAGGACCACAAGGGGAATTTCTGACACAAGCCGGAAACGATCACCCGGAAAACATAGTAGTGGAAATAGATATGGAACGTTCGGAAAACGTTCGCCGTTGGTGGCCTTTCCTTCGTGATCGTCGGATTGACGAATATGATGGACTTACCAAACGCTTTCTGGATTAAAGGCTTACCCACATACCTTCATTGCAGGAGGTTTATCTAATAAAGAAAAAAAAGGGCACAGAGTTCAAATCTAAATTTAGAACTCTGTACCCTTTCAATATATCATCATAAATAACTATTTCATTGAAAAGTTATTTTCTTTTGTTGGCTAGGAAATTAGCCCCTCCATAAATATAAACAATCCCAAGAATTGAGCCAGATATTCATTCACGTCCAATCCTTCTACCAATAACACAAGAAATAAAAACTGTGCGGTGTAAGCCACGGCAAAAGCAGAGCAAAAAGAGTAGTATCTGTTTCCAGATACTATTCTTTTTATTTTCTACGGGGAATATCCAGTATTTGCACCAGAGAAAGTTATGGATTTGAGCTATCAGATACGCTGTTATATTAGCCACCATATAGTCGCCGTCAAATGACATTTCTTTCATCATTAACCATACAACCAACGCCATAATCAAAGCGTTCATTGTACCGATGACTATAAAACGGAATATGCGTACAGATTCTTTCACTCGCCCTCTTTCAAATCTACGATCAAATTCAGTTCATCAAGCTGGCTCTGGTCGATTGCAGAGGGTGCGTCCAACATCACATCACGTCCGGAATTATTTTTCGGGAACGCAATACAGTCGCGTATAGAATCCAATCCTGCAAACAAAGACACCCAACGGTCGAGACCGTATGCCAAACCACCATGAGGAGGCGCACCATATTTAAAGGCATTCATCAGGAAGCCAAACTGTGCCTCTGCCTTCTCCGGAGTGAATCCAAGAATCTCGAACATCTTCGCCTGCAATTTCGCATCGTGGATACGGATAGATCCGCCGCCAACTTCCACACCGTTGATTACCATATCGTATGCATCTGCACGTACAGCTGCCGGATCAGTGTCCAACATCGGAATGTCTTCCTCTTTCGGATGAGTAAACGGATGATGCATAGCCATCAGACGGCCTTCCTCCTCGCTCCATTCGAACATCGGGAAGTCAATAACCCACAGACAAGCAAATTTATTCTTATCACGCAATCCCAACTGTGCTCCCATCTCCAGACGGAGTTCGCACAACTGTTTACGAGTCTTCATGGCATCGTCACCACTCAGAATCAGAATCAAATCACCCGGCTTAGCTCCGAAAGCTTCTTTCATTTGCTGCAGCACCTCCTGCGTATAGGCAAATTTATCTACACTCGATTTCACCGTACCGTCTGCTTCTACACGAGCATAAACCATACCTTTGGCTCCGATTTGAGGCTTCTTGACGAATTCGGTCAGAGCATCCAGTTGCTTGCGGGTATAAGTTGCCGCTCCTTCTGCACAGATACCGCCTACATAAGCAGCATTATCGAATACTGAGAAACCATGGCCTTTCATGATATCCATCAGTTCCACGAATTTCATGCCGAAACGCAAATCCGGTTTATCGCTACCATAATATTTCATGGCGTCCGCCCAAGACATACGTTGGAATGGTTCATTCAGTTCCACACCACGAAGAGTCTTAAACAAATGTTTAGCCATTCCTTCGAAAGTAGAGATAATATCTTCTTGCTCAACGAAGCTCATTTCACAGTCGATCTGTGTAAATTCCGGCTGACGGTCGGCACGCAAGTCCTCGTCACGGAAACATTTTGCAATCTGGAAATAACGGTCGAAACCGGAAACCATCAACAACTGTTTCAAGGTCTGCGGAGACTGCGGAAGTGCGTAGAACTGTCCCGGATTCATACGTGACGGCACCACGAAGTCGCGTGCGCCTTCAGGAGTAGAACCGATCAAAACGGGCGTTTCCACTTCGATGAAACCCAGACTATCCAGATATTTGCGAACTTCAATTGTCATTTTATGACGCAGTTCCAAATTGGAACGTACAGCGTTACGGCGTAAATCCAGATAACGGTATTTCATGCGGATATCATCACCCCCGTCCGTATTATCCTCAATCGTAAACGGAGGAGTCATGGCAGTATTCAGAACGTTCAGTTCGGAAACGATAATTTCAATGTCTCCTGTAGGAATGTTTGCGTTCTTGCTGAAACGTTCATTCACTGTTCCTGTCACTTGAATGACGAACTCACGTCCCAATTTATTAGCACGTTCACAGAGTTCAGCATTAATTTCTTCATTAAAAACCAATTGGGTAATTCCGTAACGGTCGCGAAGGTCAATGAAAGTCATCCCTCCCATCTTACGGCTGCGCTGTACCCATCCGGACAGCGTGACTTTGCTTATTTACATCAGAGATTCTCAGTTCTCCACATGTGTGCGTTCTGAACATATATTTTTTTATTTAAACGATTATCACTCGCGTTTTTATTTTGATCGAACCAAAACTGCGCAAAAGTACGCAATAATTTGTAATTCGGTGTCAGTAATCCGTTATTTTATCAGACTTTCTTTGTCAGCTTTTTCAATATTTTCTTGTTTTTGTCTGTTATATTGTCCACGATGGCTTCATTCATCAATTTGATGCCATTCATATATTCCTGCGCTCTTTGGAGCACATTGGCTGCATCCTTTTCCGGTGCTCGTGGCACTACCACGCGCAATCCTTTTGAATCAGCTGAATATTTACATTGGCATCCGTTTCCATGGGGTCACCATCAAAATGCACGACACCCGGAGTAGTCCGGCGGATGCACAACTGCTTGCAGCGGAAAGTCTTGATACGGCTATTCTGATCGATTGTTTTATTTTGAATAATTGAAAGGCCAATGAAGGAACGTCCAATACGGTGAACGGTTCGAGAATGGTCACATCCAGCAAACCATCTGTCAGAGTGGCTTGTGGTGCGATATAAGCATTGTTTCCATATTGCGACGCGTTTCCGCAGGCAATCAGGAAGGCTTTATACTTGGAGACTCCGTTTTCCGTTTCCAGTTCGTACGTTTCCGGCTCATATTTAAGACTTTCCTGCAGGGTTTTCTCCAGATAAGTCAATAGCCCCCGTTTACCGGCATGCGCAAACTTCAGACTGACAAACGCGTCGAATCCCACTCCGCAAGTGCAGAAAAAATCTGTACCGTTGATCTTACCATAATCTATCACATCCATGCAACCTTCGTTCAGCACTTCCAATGCTCTCTTCGGTTCCATCGGTATATGCAGATGCCTCGCCAGTCCATTGCCCGATCCGCAGGGGAATAATTCCCAGCGCGGTATCAGTATGCACCAACGAACGAGCTATTTCATTGATTGTTCCATCCCCACCAATAGCCACTACTATATCTGTTTTCTCTTCGGCAGCTTTGGCAGCTATTTCTACTGCATGACCGGCTCTTTCCGTATACACTACTTCCCAAGAGTATCTCGCCTTGTCTATTTTTTCGTCCAGCAAGTTAAGAATCAATTCTTTTACTTTGTGTTCCCGAAATAGGATTGACGACGAATTTTATTTTTTTCATTCTTTCGTTCATGCTATTCTTGTCGATTGTAGACGACAAAAGTAATATAAATATCTTAAATTTTAATCTATTAGAGGTTTCTAATCATACGAGAGCAACTTTTTTCTCTTAAAAAGAACAGATAAAAGCAAATTTTGTTATCTTTGCCCCCTGTTTTTAAACACTTGTTAAGATAAAAAGGATGTAAGATCGTCAGCGAACGATCTGAGTATGAGTATAATAAATTATAATTCATGGGATTATTACAAGAGAAGTTAGCTAAGTACGACCTGCCACAAAAGTTTATGGCACAGGGCGTTTACCCATATTTCCGTGAGATAGAAGGAAAGCAGGGGTACAGAGGTAGAAATGGGCGGACACGAAGTGTTGATGTTCGGTTCCAATGCATACACTGGCCTTACGGGAGATGAAAGAGTGATTGAAGCAGGTATCAACGCCATGCATAAATATGGTTCCGGTTGCGCAGGCTCGCGCTTCTTGAATGGTACGCTTGACCTGCACGTTCAGTTGGAAAAAGAACTGGCTGCCTTTGTAGGCAAAGATGAAGCGCTCTGCTTCTCAACCGGTTTTACGGTGAATTCCGGAGTTATTCCTGTCTTTGACAGACCGCAATGATTATATCATTTGCGATGACCGCGACCACGCATCTATCGTAGATGGCCGCCGTCTCTCCTTCTCTCAGCAATTAAAATACAAGCACAACGATATGGCGGATCTGGAAAAGCAACTTCAGAAGTGCAATCCGGATTCAGTCAAACTGATCATAGTAGACGGTGTGTTCTCTATGGAAGGTGATTTGGCTAATTTGCCCGAAATCGTTCGTCTGAAACACAAATACAATGCTACCATCATGGTAGACGAAGCTCACGGTCTGGGTGTATTTGGAAAACAAGGACGTGGTGTCTGCGATCATTTCGGTCTGACTCACGAGGTTGACTTGATTATGGGTACTTTCAGCAAGTCACTGGCTTCTATCGGTGGATTCATTGCTGCTGATTCTTCTATCATCAACTGGTTACGTCACAACGCACGTACTTATATTTTCAGTGCATCCAATACTCCGGCAGCAACAGCTTCTGCTTTGGAAGCTCTGCACATCATCCAGAATGAACCGGAAAGACTGAACGCTCTGTGGGAAGCAACCAACTATGCTTTGAAGCGTTTCCGTGAAGCCGGTTTCGAAATTGGCGCAACCGAATCTCCCATCATTCCTCTTTACGTACGTGATACGGAAAAAAACATTCATGGTCACTAAATTGGCTTTCGACGAGGGGTATTTATCAATCCGGTTATTCCTCCGGCATGTGCACCGCAAGACACTTTGGTACGTGTGGCATTGATGGCTACTCATACAAAAAGATCAAATTGACCGTGCTGTAGAAAAGCTAGTTAAGGCATTTAAAGCATTGGATCTTTTATAATCTACGAGAAATATATCACTCTTATCGGGTGAATAAAAGAAAAAGTCTGACACAAATCAATGTGCCGGACTTTTATTTTATCTTATTCACCCTTAAGTACTTCCGCCGGATTTTGCTGGGCGGCTTTCCATACACGCCAGATGATGCTTAGGAAAATGACAAATCCCATTCCTATGAATATGACTGCATAGAGCCACCATTCTATCGGTGTTTGCTTTATATAATTTTCTAGCCAATGTTTCATCATGACATATCCCAACGGAAAAGCAAAGAACGATGAAAACACAAGTAAAAAGTAAATATTCTCTAAAGAATAGATTCAGGATTATTCCTATATTGGCTCCATTTACCTTGCGTATAGCTATTTCTTTACGACGTTGCTGGCAGGATAAAGTCACCAATGAAAATATGCCGAATACGGCAATCGCTATACATATAAAAGAAACTATGCTCAACAATTGACACAAAGTTCTCTCTGATTTCATATAAGTGTCATAAACCTCTTCCATATTAGACAACATCAATTCTGCATTTGGATTAACTTTATTCACTTCCGCTTTTATCTTTTTCAGAAACAACGTTCCAAGTCCCTTCTTTCACTTTGAATATAATACCTCCTCTGCCTGTATTATCCGGCAAAAAAAACATAGCAGGGGCTACCGGGTGTATTGGGGCATTATATGAAATATTTTTAATAACCCCTTTCACTATATAATGCCTTCCTAATTTATCAATTTTCTTTCCAACCGGTTGTGTCCATCCGAAAAGCTTTCACAGCAGCTTCATTTATAACAACCATATTTTTTCCATCCTTTTCATCCAGCATGCTTCCCTCCAGCACCTCAACTCCAAAGAAATCGGCATATTCTTGATTGATCGTCTCATCTTCTAGATCATATATTGCTCACTATCAGTTGTCTTTCCTTCCCACTCCTTTATCCTGAATGTTGAAAAATACATTTTGGGAATAGGTGTCTGAAAGCCACTCAAATACTTTGTAACATCGGGCATCTGTTCTAATATTTCTTTAAAAGGAACATTTTCAGAGCAATAAACAACAGCTCCCACATTATGCCGTTCTATTCCAAGTTCTTTGGTATTCAACAAGAAGTTAGGTTGCTTCATCATCACCAAAAGTACAAAAAACAAAGGCTATACCAATAAACAACTGAAATAAAATGCTACTCTTATAAAACCAACCGGAGAGATGAAGATTAGATTTTTGTTTATATTACTAAGTAGAGTTCGCTTGCTAATGTATCGTATAAGCAGAGATGCAAAACCAACTGTCACGGCAATCAATGATAGTATATAAACAAATACTTCGATATAAAAAGATGAAGCACCCTCATCAATTTGTGACAAACGTTTGAAAGTGGGCAGGATAAGCTCTATCAATACCAGTCCTATTCCTGAAGATAAAATTAGTAACAAGACAAGTTCTGTAAGAAGTAAAGTGAGTAATCCACCATTTGATGAACCATTGACTTTCCTCAACGCTAACTCACGTTTACGCATCCGGATACGAGTTATCAACATTGTTAAATAATTACATATTCCACAAATTATCACCAAACCACTAATACATGCAAAAAGACGAATATGATTCAACTTCACATTCACATCTTCCCTCGGATGACTACTCCGCAATGTGGATAATGGAGCAATAAGCGTAGAATTTGGATATTTATGACCATCTTGTTGTACTTCATATTCTGACAACCTCTGTTTCAATGCTTCTATATCACAGTTGGGATAAATACGAAAAAGCGTTTGGCATCGTTGGTTCCCCCAATTGGGGTTTGTATCATGAAATGGCAATAATATATCAAATGAAAAAAAGAGTGTCCTTCCCATGACTTTACAACTGCAACGATTATTTTTTCTTCGTTACTTTCCTCTAAAATCAAGTGTTTACCTATCGGAGATTCTTTCCCAAATATTCGCTTTGCCGTATTTTCTGTTATAGCAATTTCATCCTTTTTTAGCTGTAGATGGTTATCTCCATCCAATACTTTAATATTAAACATTGAAATGAAATTTGAATCTACCTCTATACGTCGTACCACAAACTCAACATCCTCATTCTTAATCTTTTTTTCATTCCAGTCATAAAATATACGACATACTTTCTCTATCTCCGGACAATTCTTTGCCAAATAATCAGCTAGAAAACTAGATGAATTATAGGTAAATCCGTCTCCATAAAGACGAAAGCTACTGCCTGCCAGATAAATACGATCGGCTCCCTCATGAAAAATTATCATAAGTCATTTCATAATGAATCCATAATACCGATAGCGCAAAACAAGTAAAGCCAACTGCTAATCCGATAATACTAACAAGACTTTGTGTTTTATACTTTATCAGATTACGAAAGGCTACTTTCAGATAATGTTTTATCATGATATACTTTTTATTGATAGCTTGTGCTTACATACTAACTTCGGTCACCACCTGTCCATCAAACAGGTTTATGATACGGTCGGCATAACCGGCATCATGTTGTGAGTGGGTCACCATGACGATGGTGGTTCCCTCATTATTCAGTTCGCTCAATAGCCCCATCACTTCTTTACCGTTTTTGGAGTCCAGGTTACCGGTTGGCTCATCGGCCAAAAATCAGTTTAGGGTTGGCCACGACGGCACGGGCAATGGCAACACGTTGCTGCTGACCACCGGAAAGTTGTTGCGGAAAGTGTTTACTACGATGAGTAATGGCCATTCTCTCCATAGCTGACTCTACCCTCTTTTTCCGTTCGGCAGCGGAAATACCCATATAAAGCAAAAGGAAGTTCGATATTTTCGTATACATTCAACTCGTCTATCAGATTAAAGCTCTGAAACACAAACCCTATCACACCTTTGCGAAGACTGGTACGTTGCGATTCGGTATACCGAGAGACTTCCGTTCCGTTCAGATAATACTCCCCTCCTGTCGGGTTATCGAGCAGCCCCAAAATGTTGAGCAATGTTGACTTGCCACAGCCGGAGGGCCCCATGATGGCTACAAATTCACCTTGTTTCACTTCGATACTGACGTTATTCAACGCCCAAGTTTCTACTTCTTCCGTTTTGAAAATCTTCTGTAAGTCAATGGTCTTAATCATAACTGTATTGTTTTTTTTAGAATTATTAATTTTATTCGTTTTTGATTACTTCTGCGGGATTGATACGTGCAATCTGCAGTATTTTAAAGATAATGGTAATTACTGTCAATAAGGTTACTCCCCAAAATATGCTTCCCCAGTATAATATTCCATCATTAAAAAATACGGTGTACATTTGTTTCCACAGTTGCAATACCACGTAAATGAGCGGAAAGGTGATGGCGGCAGTCACCATCAGCAAAATCAGGTACAAACGTGCAAACAGCCAGATGATGGAACGTATTCCGGCTCCGTTCACTTTGCGAATGGCAACCTCTTTCTGGCGCCGTTCTGTATCAAGCGTAATGCTGGAATACACTCCCAACAGGGTAATGATAATACTTACAATTGCAAAAAATGAGATGATATCTTTCAGGATATATTCCAGTGCCTGCACTTCGTACAAATCATCCTGAAATGTACGTACTTGGGAAGAAATTCTCCGGCAGCACTTCACGACGGATAGTCTCAATCCATTTAATTACTTCTTTTTGCTGTTCAGGGTAACATTTCACATAGCAGTGCCCTACGTATTCAGAAGAATCATAAAGCGTGAAAGCAAATCCGCCATTATGGTTATGTACATCTGTTTGAAAGGGGGCACATACTCCACAGACGGTGAAATCACTGGTCTAGGTCGTAGAAAGTTCATTCCGATGATATCTTTCTCTTTTTGTCTTTTTCTGCCAAACTTCATCCATTACGAGATCCTTTTTGTCCGGATCGTCCTACCCTCCGTCATCGGAATGTTCATGAAGGTGAAGAAATTCAATGGTACACACATTACATTGATATCAATCCAAGAGTTATCATTTCCTTTCTCCGTCATTAATAAGTTTCCGGATACTCCGTGAGTATAGAAGATATGTCAGATAACAAAATATCTTTCACACCGGCATGCTGCCTGAAACGTTCCACCATTTCCTGTTTTTCTTTATTCTCCAGAAATGGATAGTCCAGCGGAATACTAAGAATCGCTTCTTTATCTTCCTGACTTAACGTATGAAATAAGGTTTCAGTCACCTTTCCTGATTGCAAAAAACAGGCTGACAGTCAGCGTTACGAATATCCAGCAAATAAAGAACTGGACGCCGAGCATAAAGGTTACGTCCCCCACTGTTTCCCGCGACGTTTTTGACCTCCATAGATACCTGTCTGTATGGAAGACCTGCGAATACGGACGGATACCAGCAGACAGACTGCCATGCAAAGCAATGCAAGAAAAACAATGTATTGCAGAATATGCTTTAATAGTGTTTCAGGAGGGAAAGTCATTGTGAGGCCTGGCAAAGAGAAATCCATTCTATCTCCAATTAGTTCGATACCCCATATCACCAAAAATGAGGATGCAAATACAATCATCAGTGACTGTGTTAATAACAGGCAGAACAGCCGTTTCCAATCAGAACCAAAAGCATTTTCATTATGGCGTATTCCTTTAGTGCGATTCAGGAAAAAAGAGCCGATGAGAAAATGAAAGAAATTAATCAATCCAACCAACAATATCAATATGCCGACAATTCCGGTGACCCATCCCAGAATATAAATACTGCTTTTTACTCCACTGCGACCGGTCTCCTATATAACGGGCAACAACGGCAGGCCCCGTTATATAGCTATAGTCGCGCTTGGAAAATTGTTTTTCCAAGCAACTGAACGAAGTATTACCGA
>VOFK01000451.1_pt1 | contig 26264 bp, 40 predicted proteins | sample 5384121 | NCBI WGS metagenome assembly VOFK01 (sample SAMN12384730, study PRJNA508395) | human gut metagenome | isolation source: healthy gut J | host: Homo sapiens | reverse complement strand
TCCATGATCTCGTGCGTATCTGGTTAAAAAGCTCGCGTTGATTCTGTATCGAATTCGACTCGCCATCCTGCGAATCCTCATTACTGAGGCGGCAGTAGAGTATCGTAATTTTTTGCTGATCCGTCATAACGTCCTCCTTCACGTTCGGGTCAGCCGACAGAATCGGTGTTGCTTGGAAATTATATTACCATGGTTTTTGTGTCACTGTCATTAACAAGCCACCTCCCGGTCAGAAAAAAAATGAGCCGTTTTACCTTGGCGGTAAAAGCGGCTCGGTTCCGTCACAACGGTTTCAATGGTGTACCACGTGTTTCCAATCTTGGCGCTCCACGGTTTTTGCAGAAGGGGCTTCTCCTGCTCCAATAGGCCTCGCACTCCTGCAAAAAGGACTCCGGCGGGTCAAAGATCGGATCAAAGTAGCTCTCATGGTCAAAGACCTTGCAAAGCTCAAAGACCAAATCGTCTTTCCCCTCCATTACAGCACGGTTGATTTCGTCAATGCTGATAATTTTTCCCATATACGAGTCCTTTCTCATAATTCTATTTCGTTTTTGCGGCTGCGCAGTTGTGTCTGCTGCCGCTCCTGCTCATGCTGCACTTCATAGATGTTGTAGTGAATGGCCCAGAGCCTTTTGACGTCGGCGTAAAGCGGCGAAAGCTCCGTCTGAATGTCCTTGTACTCCTGCTCCAACCGCTCACGCTCTCTGCGCCATGCGGTGATGGGCATCTTGCCATCCTTGAAATACGGTTTCAGCTTGCGCTCTGCCATGTAGAATGTCCGCAGCGTATTGTCATGCTCCGACTTGTATTTCTGTCTGGCTTTTTCAAAACGGATACTTCCCAGCTTATCCGCAGCCGGTTTTCCATCGACATAATACTGTGCCATGCGCAGCAGCTCATCCAGCTCCTTGATGCGGGATTGCTTTTCCCCGGCAGACGCCTTTCATTGCGTTGATGCTGTTCTGCATGGAATGCAGCGCGGTATCCAGATCATCGGTGGTAAAAAGCTGCTTCGCCTGCAAAAAGCGGAACGCATCCGCATACCGCTGTAAAGTTGGCTGTCTTGGCCTTTGTGCTGTATGCGCCTTTATTGCGGTTGTTGTAATAGGTCATCAGCAGATCGTTCAGCATGGGCGGCTGCGGCTTGGAGAATTCTTCCTTAACCGCTTTCAGCCATTTCAGCAAAGAGGCGATTTTATTCTTTGCTTCCCGCAGCATGGCGTTGGTTTTGCGAACCCAGCGGTTGAAGTCGCCCTTGTCGGTGCGAATGCCCTTCGCTTCCATTGCGCGGACAGACGGTCCCTCGTGGACGGTAGGAATCTGTTCAATGCCTTGACGGGCATAGCTGCGGTGGTCGATCCTACAATCCAAACCTTTCTCCGCAAACTTCGCGTTGCACAGCTCAGCCCATTCCTGCCGCCAATGCTCCAAGGTTTCAGGGCTGCCCCAGTCGGTGGTCGGGCACCGCGTTGAACACATAATTCCCGGCTCCGTCTCGGATGCGCTCGCCGTGTTCATCCAGCAGATATTCCCGGCGCTGCTTACTGCCCCATCTTGCCGTCCGGCTCAATGGGGCGAATCGGACACATGACGTGAAAATGCGGATTGGAATGCCGACATCCTCCTTTGTCGGGAGAATGAACCGCAAAAGATCCACCACCATCCCTCGGCTCACAAAGTTCTCCAACAAAAATTGCCTTGCCAGAGCGATGTTCTCCTGCATGGATAACTCGTTCTGCAAGGCAATATCAAAGCTGTATGCAAGCTGCGCTTTCTTTCCGCGCTCGGCTTTCTCCACGGCGTTCCAGAGGGTTTCACGGTCTGCATACTCCAATGGCGCATGAGAGGGCAACAGGATTTCGGAGCAGATTACGCCGCCTTTTCGGGTGTAGTCGCTGATCTCGCCGTAGTATTCGCTGTGCAGCTTTTCCCCGGCACGGTAGGCGGCAGCCGCCACGGCGGACTGTCCCGCACTGCGCTTGATCTGCGTCACATGAAAAGGAATATAGTGCGATACTCAACACCCCTCTTCCTGTTCAGCCCGGTTGTGCTCGTTGACCGCTTCCATGAGCAGGCCCTTGACCTCCGGTAGGTCAAAGACCTTTTCGGCAAAGGCGTAAAATTCGGTTTCGGTCAAGATCTTTTGCCAGCGGTGCAATGCTTTCCATATCCGCACTGCGAACGATCAGGTTGGTGTGCCGTTTGTTCGGATCGCCGCGCTCATAGTAGGCGATGCGGTTTTCCAGACGCTGCTTCTTGTGCTGCTCCTGTGTAAGCTGCTGCTCAATTTTTTCTTTCTCGACATTCAGCTCGGCAAAGGTTTTCCTGTTTTGACATTGTGTGACCTCCTTCAAAATTAGTGAAATAATTGTTCAGACTTTGCGGCGGAAATTGTCTGCGTCAGCAGATTGTTTCCGCTGCGAAGTGCGCTGGGATAGCTGCATAGGCAGCGCAAGGGAGGCGCTCCCTTGTACGGAACGAAGTGACGCAAAAACAGCTGTGACCCCAGGTATCTGGGCTGATCTGCTCCTCGCAGAGCGCACATACCCCGTCAGGAGAGAGTATAGAAGTGCCCTTAGTCCCGGTGGGACTTTCGGGATGTTCCCAGATCGTCAGCTTTTCTTTCGCTGCCAGACGATCTCGTACCCCAGTACATCGGCAAGTTGGACGGCTTCGACATAGCGCAGGGATTCCCGCTGGAGCTTGTTGGACAGGTTGGATACGCTGTCAGACCAGCCGTGTTCGTCATGCAGTAGATCGACCACCTCCTGCATGGTCATTCCCTGACGGACGATGTACGACTTGATCTCATTTCTCAGATTGGATTTTCATCAATTTTTTACCTCCATAATTTCGTGTAGCGGTTTTTCGTATCGGTAATTTTGGTATGCTTGTAGGTGCTTTGAAAAAATCCGCCGTGCTGCAAATCCGCTCAGATTTCTGCCCGTGATGCCCTGTTCGCAGCAGCACCCTATCGGCTTCTATCGTTCTGCGTGAGGTCATGCGGAACGGTGGGATATGCCGCAGTTCGGTGCAGTGGATTCACACTTTGGTGAATCACCGGGCTGGTGCATTGCATTCGGCTTACGGTGAAAATTTTCATGAATTTCACAAGGATTGATTGTAATATGCCGTTTTTGGCATCCCACCGGCACGCTGTACATAGGAGAATTACGGTATTTCCGCTGTGTACATACGTACCGGCGGTGCAGGGCAAGCGGCATTTCACGGCATGGGCAGACTTGTTCACAATTGGGTGCGCGTCAGCTTTCCGGTACATACGTACATAGTGAATTGCCCCAATTCTCAGATATACGGGGGACTGATCAGCGGCTCAATGCCCAGATACCCCCACACTCTGCGCCCGGTGGCATTCGTGACGGTGTTCGTATGCTCCAGATTGTACGTTTTTAGATTCCGCATCAGAAATCGCTGAACGAGCGCTGCCGAATGGGTGTCAGCCCATTCTCATCACACCAGATTCCATAAATGGCATACAGCTCCTTGGAGGTGACGGACATATCCGCTTTCAGCCGTATATAGCCGGAGGACTCCATAAAGTCGATGGCGTTGTTCGCGTCGCGCTTGACATACTCCCGGTTGTTCAGCGTCCGGAGACTTTCCGTGAAACGGAAGTTGTTTGCCGCCAGCCGCTGTAAGCCCTCAAATGCCCAGAGAAAAACTGCCCTCGACCTCTCGCTTCATCTTCTCGGCAATGTCAGGGATCGTTCCACACGATTGACAGGCTTCTCTTTTTTGTGGTCAGGATCAGTTGGCGGCGGTAAAAGAACCGTTGCTGCGGTCGTAGAGAGATTGCAAATCGCCGTTGTTGGAGAACGACAGTAGGCGGGCGTACATCCACCCCTGATAGCTCTGGACGCTTTTGCGTTCCAGATCCATCTTGCCCTGTGCGGTAACGATTGATTTGACATAGTTGGTCTGCTTCAGAGCCTCCATTTTCATATCATCATCCACAAGAAGATGAATGTGCTCCAAATCGGCGCGGGCAAACCGGTTGTCAGAGATTTTTGCAATGCTGCCGTCCTTCATATTGCAGCCAAACAGCCGCGCCAGCACGGGACCGATCTGCGATTTTCCTTCGCCGCCCTCGCCCTTGAGGATCATCATGCGCTGCCCCTTGGTGCTGGGAATGAGGCAATAGCCGATATATTCCTGAACGGTTGGGAATGTCCTCCGGGTAGAGCAGGTCGGAGAGAAAGCGCAGCCAGACAACCGGCTTTCCCGCCTGCGGATTGTAAGTCAATAGGAAACCGACTGCGCACGATCTCAGGCTGTCCTGCAAGGAAACTGCCGTCAGTGCGGAGCGTCCCGTTCTGCACATGAATCTCATCCGGATTTGGCGGAAAGCTCTCTGTATGAGCCGCCAGCTTCATGATCTCCACGATATTGGAAATGGTGCGCGGAATGTTCCTTGCGGCGCAGCACTCCAGCTCGGCGTAGATTTTCTCTTTCAGTAGCAGCGGGTCTGTCAGCCGTCCATCCGATGTGAAAAATGCGTTGTCCGCATAGATGAGCTTGTTCTTTGATAGAAACTCCCGGCAAAAAGCCGCCTCATTGACGTCCTTGCCATCGAACCATGCTGGGAAATCAAGCTCTGCATACTTCTTGTTCACGCTGCATCCCTCCCATTGCTATTTTTCCTTGAGCTTGTCCAGCCGACCATCTGCAAGCAGATAACTGACCACTTCGGCGCGTTCATAGGAATCACCTGCGCACAAAATATCCAAGTAATACTCCGCCTCGTCCAGCTTGTGACAGGCTTCCACAAACCGTGCGTGAACAGGTTCATAAGGTGATTGCGGCGCATACCGTACCTTCCAGTCCCGCAGCACATGGGCGTAATCGGATAGAACAGAAAAGCACAGCCGCTCATTTTCTCTGAGCTGCTGTGCTTCTGTTTGGACACGCGCTTTGCGTGGAGTGCCGCTGCGCTGGGCGGCTTCTCCGGAGTGAGGTGAAAGTCTGCGGCCAGACTGCTGCGCCGCCTCATAGAGCGGCAAGCCGAACAGCTTTGCGGCAAAGTCGATCACATCGCCGTGTTCGCCACAGGCAAAGCAATAATAGTGATCATCCGCCACATACAGGCTGGGATGCCGGTCATTGTGGAACGGGCAGCGTGCCATACCGTAATGGTTGACCTCCACGCCGTACCGCTCTGTTGCCTCCCGGCAGCTTACGCCATATTTGACGTTCTGAAAACAATTCATGCGTTATCCTCCGTAAAATAGATTGGAGAGGCGGCTTTCGCACCTCTCTGCCTGTTTTATGTTCGGATTCGCAAAAAACAGGCGGATGGCATGACAAGTTCATTTCAAAAAACATGACAGGTCTTTCCACGTTCCTGTTCTCGTGGTATAATTAAAATAGAAAAACGTGACAGGAGGATGCGGCATGGCACAGGAGCTTATCAGCCACAAGGTTTTATCTCTGGATTTCTGGCAGGATACCGTAACCTATGCGGGAAGCGTCATGCCGACCGGCACGATTGGCTGCGCGGTATTGAACATCCCCGGCGAAACGATCACACGATTGGACGCGCCATGCACGACCTTGAATCAACTGCTGACCGGCATTGGCTTAAAGAACGTGGATATGCAGATTCTTCCGAAAGCGCAGGAGGCAGGACAGGCTATCATTCACACGCTGCACGATGTCCCACCGTTCTCACGCTTGGACAGAAAGCAGTTTGAAGAGTTTCTCATGCAGGTGTTTTCCGAGGAAGCATTTACCGAGCTGAACGAGTATTTGCAGCTTTCAATGGAGCAGCAGGCGTTCAGCGGTGTCACAGGTGAGCATCCCTTACCGGCGTTGGCTGGTTCGGAGTCATTCCGGTGCTGGGGCATTTGAGCTATTCCCTGCGGCAGTACAAGAAAACTATGACGGCGTTTGCGGAATTTCTGCAAGAGAATGCCGAAATACGAACGCCTGCGGGATACGCCGCTGCATTCGGGCAGTTTTTCAGGGAGAATGCCACCTTGGAGGAAAGCGATCCTTCGTGGATGGCACTGACCAATGCGACGGTGCAGTATGTCCCCGCGATCCGTCCCGGCAATGCGGAGGCGCAGCTTGTCAAGCGGATGCATTTTGTATCCTTCGTTGGGATGTTCCGCGCCGATCTTTTTGAAGGTTTATGCGTCGGACACGCACCGAGAAAATGCGCCGTCTGCGGAAAATGGTTTCTGACCACCGACGCACGGCACACGAAATATTGCAGCGGCTACGCGCCGAACGACAGGCGCGGGCGCACCTGCCGCCAAGTCGGGAATCTTCGCGGACGGGAGCAGCGAGGAGCTTGCCGCCGACCATCCCATCCGAAAATCTACACAAAGCGGTTCAATACGATCACACAATATCTTGGGCGCGGCACGCTGGACGAGCAGACTGCCGCCGTGATGAAAGCACTTGCAAAAAGCAAACTGGAAAAGGCGCTGCAAGACAATGACTATGCGCAGGGCAGCTACGCCGCCGAGATGGAGCAGGCGGCTTTGTTGGCAGAAGCGAAAGCGAATAGGAAGCGGTAATCAAAATCCACGGTGGAAGGGGGCAGATATGAAGGATAATCGAGACAGACAAATGCCGCAGTTTGCAGGCTGGACATGGGAGTTGAACGGCTATGCGGCAAAAGTGCCGTTCTATAACGCCGACAATCTGACCATGCGCGAAGTCCAGAACGTCTTTCAGCTTGACCCGGAACCGCCGCAAATGGAGCTGAACGACTACATACGCGAAGCTGTCCGGAAAAGAGATTTATCCTACTTTTCCTTCTTCCTGCACCACTTTGAAAAGCGGCTGAATGGCGTGATCTACCGTTTTCTTACCCGCAGCGGATATGACCGCTATGACCCGGCGCGTTTTCTGGACTACAAGCTGGAAGTCCTGCAAATGCTGCTGTACTGCCTGCCGAGGTTCGACCCGGTGCAAGAAACGGAGTTCCTGAAATACGCGAAACATTATATTCAGGACGGGCTGCTGTTCTGCCGTATGATGGGAGAAGCCGGTTCCTTTGCCAGTCTTGCGGAGTACCGGCGTGTGCGGAAAATTGGCGCGATTTACAACGATTCTGGCAAAAACCGTGCGGAGGTCGTTTCCGAGTTTGCCGCTCAAAGCGGGTACAAGGACGATAGCGTATCCGCAGATGAACTGCTGACCATTGCCCAGCGCAACCGCAGCATCGTTTCCCTCTACCGCACGGAGCAGGACGAGGACGGCGAAGAAACCGGCGAGGATGTGACGCGCGACGATAGCTGGAACTACGCCGAAATCCTATGGAACGGAATACAGGCAAAGGCGGTCACGGCAGCGTTTGAGCAGCTTTCCTACAAAGAGCAATGGTATCAGGAAAAGCGGAACGCCATCTGCATGACCTGTGGGCGCGTCAGCCCCTTGTCCGCACAGTCCACCTTTGAAGATTTAGCGGTGGATTTTGAAGGAACGACAGCCAGCGGTGCGGAGCGATTCTACCGGCGCACATTAGACAAACTACGGCTGAAGCTGCTGGAAAGCGGGCTGATCCATACCGTGACGCTGAAACAGACCGAGCGCCGCAAGAAGAACAAAAAAATAGCCGCCGCTGTCTACCAGTATCAGGCGGACAACGACGGCGAATGGGGTGAGCTTCGGTTTGATTTTGAAAGCGGCACAGCGGAGATCGTGAGGCTGGCGGATTGGGATACGGTAAAATCCAACATCTTTGCAAATGGCGATACGGTTTGTTCAGAGCTTGCCGGAGGCGAGATTGCTGAAATCCGTGGTCGTGCCGTTTGAGATGAAAAGGCTGGATCTGATTTGATCATGATGGAAGGCAAAACGACGCCGTTGACAACATCTTCGAATCGTGCTACAATTTGACTGAAATAATAAATGTGGTCATAAATCCAAGGGGTGTGTGCAGTGGCTTTTACAGAAGAACAAAATGAAACGATTCGCAGGGATCTGATCCGGGAGGCGCGGTGTTGCGGCGTTACTGTCGGAATGCGAAAGACCTCTGTTGAGCAGCTGACGGAAGCCGTTGGAATCTCCAAAGGGTCATTTTACAAATTCTTTGATTCCAAAGAGTTGCTGTTTTTCGCCGTGCTGGAGGATATCCATACCGAGTGCTTTGCGGCGGCGCAGAAGTCCTTGCAGGAAAATGCGGCGATTGACCCGGCCAGCCGCACGGCAGCGGCGATCCTGGCGGCCTGCCGATGGCTCTCCGAGACAAAAGCCTTTGTGTTCATCGAAAATGACGCAGATTTCCTCCTGCACCGCCTGCCGGAGGAAGTGAAGACTGCCCACTACCACGATGACGAGACACACATCCGTCTGCTTTTGGAGAAATATGACCTTGTGCCGAGTCGCGGTATCTCTTTGGCTGCTGCCACGGTGCGGGGACTGATTCTTACCGTTTCTCACAAGGAGCAGATCGGGGAACTGTATCCGCAGGTGCTGGAAACGCTGGTGTACGGCGCTTGCAGGGAGTTATTTGAATAAGTGAAAGGCCGCAGCAATGCGGCTTTTCCAAGACTGACGATAGTTAGCTGCATCTAACTGAAAGATGTGCGTATCAGGTTAGATGTAGTCTAACGACTGGAGGGATGATAGCGATGCGAAAACACAAGGACTTCTGGGACAAAAATGCCGGTCGGTACGACCGCTTTATGCGAAAGGATCGGGCAGCATATGAGGAGATGTATGAACTGATCCGGTTGGTGGTGCGGCCCAAGCGGTGCTGGAGCTTGCCACCGGCACGGGGTTGATTGCTAAGAACATCGTGAACGCAGCGGCGCACATCGAGGCGACGGACGCCTCCCCGGAGATGATTGCCGAGGCAAAGCGGGATAACCGCTCGGCGAAGCTGCACTTCTCGGTGCAGGATATGTTCCGCCTGCCCTATGCGGACGAGTCCTTCGATGTGGTAATCGTGTCCAACGCGCTGCATGTCGTACCGCAGCCGGAGAAGGCCCTTGCCGAGATCCGCCGGGTGCTGAAGGATGAAGGTGTGCTCATCGCGCCCACCTTTACCCACGCGGAAAACTCGTTTTCCGGCAAGGTCAGGGCATTTTTTATGAAGCGTGTGGGCTTTCCCCTCCACAGTAAGTGGACGAGTGAGGAATACCTGCGGTTCCTGAGTCAGAATGGCTGGACGGTACGGAAAAGCGCTGTTCTGAAAGGCATCTTTCCCGCTGAACTTATGCCGAATGTGTGAAAACGGAGGTGTGATAAGATGTCATTTTTTGAGAACACGAGAAAGCCTGTGGGGCTTGGCGGGAAAATCATGGTCGCCATGATGAATGTCGGTCACAGCGCCGTGGCCCGGTGGGGACTTCAATTTCTGAATGCTGCGCCGGACGCCAGGGTGCTGGACTGTGGCTGCGGCGGAGGGGCGAACATCAAGAGACTTCTGAAAAAATGCCCGGAGGGCATCGTGAAGGGCATTGACTATTCCCCCGTCAGTGTGGAGAAATCCAAAGGTCAACGAGGCCGCCATAGCGGAGGGCCGCTGCGCCGTTCTGCAAGGCAGTGTGGCGGATATGGTGTTTGCTGACAACTGGTTCGATGCGGTCACGGCCTTTGAAACCGTCTATTTCTGGCCTGAACTGCCGCGGTGCTTCCATGAAGTCCATCGAGTGCTGAAGCCCGGCGGAACCTTTCTCATCTGCAACGAAAGCAACGGCGACACGGACAAGGACGAGAAGTGGACGGAGATCATCGGCGGCATGACCATCTATAAGGACGCCGAGCTGAAAGCGTATCTGGAGCAGGCGGGCTTTTCACGATGTGCAGATACACAAAAAAAAAGCTGGCTCTGCAATTACGGCGTGGAAATGAGGGGGCTAAATCATGAGTATCTTTGCATCTATCTTACGCAGCGTATACAAGCTCTCCGGCGCGAAAAAGGCGTTCGCCTTGCCGGAGGATGCACTGCGAAAGGAAATTGAAAAGCAGAACCGGCATCGTGGCGTTTTTACGCCCACCGACCGCAAGGCGTGTTATGAAACGATTACGGTAAACGGCTTTCCCTGCCTGATCGTGCGAGAGCGTCCGAAGCCGTCCGAGCGTGCTATTCTCTATTTCTTCGGCGGCGGCATGGTGATCGGTCCCGATAAGGGCGACCTGCCTGTGATGCGTAAGCTGTGCCGTGAGACCGGCTGTGATGTGTGGTTTCCGTTTTACCCGCTCTGCATGGAGCACTGCATTACTGAAACATACGCGATGGTGTACGAATGTTATCGAAAAATGATTACACTGTACGGCGGCGGAAATGTCAGCACTTGCGGTTTTTCCTCCGGCGGTGCGCTGGCTCTGGCATTGCGGCGCATAACAATGCGCAGCCCGAGCCGCTGCCGCAGCCGAGGCACATCGTCGCCGTATCCCCCGGTGAGGTGCCGTGGAACAACGCGGAAAAGGCGCGGATGCAGGCGCTCAATGAAAGGGATGTTTCCATCGACTATGCCTTCATGGTGACGGTGGAGAAGTTCATGCGGCATGGCTGCGAGAATGTGCCGGACTATATGCTCTCCGGCTCCCGGGGAAATTTTACCGGCGTAGGCGACATTCACTTCTTCTATTCTGCTGACGAGGTGCTTTACGGCGCATTGCCGGACTTTGAGGAAGCCTGCAAACGCGCAAATGTCCCCTATACGGTGTCTGCCCGTCCGAAGATGGTGCATTGCTACTGTATGCTGCCGATCTTCAAGGAGGCAAAGGAGGACTTTGCAAAAATCGTGGACATTTTGAAGAAATGAGGCCGGAAACGGTCGTGTGTTGATTGAAACACGGAGAGAAGAACCATGGAACGCAAAGAAGTCATTCGCGGTGCGTACCGAATGACGGGCGGAAACAACTTTTATGACGGCATGATCACCTGCTCTACTCTGAGCGGGAAAGCGGTGTGCCGTTTGGTGTGGGCTATGAACAAGGCGGAAAACGACGCCTATCTGGAAAAGGCACTGTCCGGGATTCCGGAGCATTTCTCCGGCAAGCTGCTGGAAGTGCCTGTGGGAACAGGGATTCTGACCATGCCGGTTTATCAGACTATGCCGGAGGCGGACATTACCTGTCTCGATTATTCGCCCGATATGATGAGGCAGGCACGGGAAAAGGCTGACCGTCTGCACCTGAAAAATGTAACCTTCCGGCAGGGCGATGTGGGAGCACTCTCCTATGCAGACGACACCTTTGACATCGTTTTGTCGCTGAACGGCTTTCATGCTTTTCCGGACAAGGAAGCCGCTTATCGGGAGGCTTTCCGGGTCTTGAGACCCGGTGGGACATTCTGCGGCTGCTTTTATGTGATGGGCGAGCACAAGCGGACGGATTGGTTTGTCCGGCATGTTTATGAAAAGGCAGGTTTTTTCACACCGCCCTATGAGACGGTTTCCAGTCTGAAAGCACGGCTGGATGGAATGTATACGGATGTGGACATGGGAAACCTGAAAAGCATGGCATGGTTTGCCTGCCGAAAAGCGGGTTAAATCTGAGATGGTCTCATGCACGCAAGGAAGGACAAGGAGGGAGGCAACCAGATGAAGGACAACGAGCTTCTATTCGACCGCAAATGCCATGTGCTGTATTCCCGGCCCTGCAAGAAGGAGATACGGACGAAAATCGCCCTGCACTATCCGGAAGCAGAGCGGGAGACAGTATGGGAAAAGGTGCAGCGGCAGTACGCGGTCTTTCTCTCCGACTGGCGCACCGACTTGGGCGGCAAAAAGAACTTCCACAACGGCGTAGGCGGCACCTACGACTGCATCGCCATCATGAGCTATTATGTGGTCTGCAAAGCAGTTACTTCGTTCCGTGAAATCGAAGAGATGGAGGAAAATCTGATCCTGCCGACTTTCCGCAAGCTGAAATTCGTGGACTGCAACAAGCCGTTTTGGAGGAAGCTGATGTACAAGGCGTTTGTTCGTGCGAAAAGCGGCTGCGACAAATGGCACGATTACGAGATGACGGTTGCGCCTTATGAAACCGACAAGCCTATCTATTATGAGTTTACGTCGTGCCCGGCAGCGGAGTTTGCTATCAAGCACGGTCTTACGGATATTATGCCCGCCCTGTGTAATGTGGACTTTGCGTCTATGGAGCTGCTGCACGCCAAGCTGGTGCGGACGACTACCTGCGTGGACGGCTGCCGGTGCGACTATACCATCTGCGGCGACAAGGACCCGTATGTAAAGGAGCATCCCGAATACCGGGACGAGGCGGGCTTCAGAAGGAACAAATAAAAACGCAATGCAAAGGCGGTGAGGCAAATGGAAACTTTCTTGGAATCATGATCCCTTTCTTGGGTACAACACTGGGTGCGGCCTGCGTGTTCTTTATGAAAAAATCCCTCGGTGATCTGGTGCAGCGCTCGCTCGCAGGCTTCGCCGCCGGGGTGATGGTGGCGGCGTCCATCTGGAGCCTGCTGATCCCCGCCATCGAGCAGTCGGAGAATATGGGCAAGCTATCCTTCCTCCCCGCCTTTATCGGCTTTTGGAGCGGCGTGCTGTTTTTGCTCCTGCTTGACCATGTGATTCCCCACCTTCATGTGGGAAGTGAACAGGCCGAGGGTCCGAAAAGCAAGCTCGGGCGCACCACCATGATGGTGCTGGCTGTTACCTCATAATATTCCGGAAGGAATGGCGGTCGGCGTGGTGTATGCAGGCTTTCTTTCGGGCGAATACGCAAATTACTGCGGCAAGCGCACTGGCGCTGTCCCTCGGCATTGCCATTCAGAATTTTCCCGAGGGAGCCATCATCTCCATGCCGCTCCGGGCGGAGGGGGAACGCAAGAACCGAGCATTTCTCGGCGGCGTGCTTTCCGGCGTGGTGGAGCCTATCGGCGCGGTGCTGACGCTTCTTGCGGCGCAGCTTGTGATCCCGGCGCTGCCGTATCTTTTGAGCTTTGCTGCGGGTGCCATGCTCTATGTGGTTGTGGAGGAACTGATTCCCGAAATGTCACAGGGAAAGCACTCCAATATCGGCACGATTTTCTTTGCGGTCGGCTTCAGTATTATGATGACGCTGGATGTGGCGCTGGGATAAGGAAGTAAATGATGATTTTACAGGTGATTTTGGAAGGCATAGGACTTGGCGTTCTGCTCATTTTGGCTTGCGCCATCGGTATCCGCAAGGGCGCGGTGGGCATGGTGCATCTTTACAGCCAGGAGGTGCAGGAGCGGTGCGTAGCGCGGGGACTTACAACACACACGAAAATCAAGCGAAATGCTTTGATTTTTCAAAGCCGTCTGCGTCCCCGGATACATCGCCTATGTGCTGGTCTGCGTCTATGCGCTCAACGGCGCAAAGGGCTTCGTTCAGGGCTTTTGGCAGCTGCTGGTCATACTGTCCGTTATGAATCTCATAGACCGATTTTGGGTTGACGGCTATTGGGTAGGACATACGAACGCATGGGAAATTCCGGGAACGGAAGACCTGAAACCCTACATTACAGCCAAGGATAAGGGCAAAAAGTGGCTGTTCGGCACAGTTGGTATGGCGGTCATTTCGACAGCACTGGCGGCGATTATGTCGGTATTTATTCACTGAAGGAGATACCTATATGAAATATAAAATCGAGAAAAACACCGTACAGGAGACGCTGATCATTCCGCTGTATGCGCGGAAGGTCTGCTCAGAACTATACCCGAATCTTTACCGGGACGAAACAGCGGTGCGGCTGATTAACGAGATCGACTACGATTTTTCAGAGGCGGAGAAAAAGTCCCGCGGCCTGATGCAGCGTTTCGGTTCACTGGAGGTCGCCATGCGGCAGAATGACCTTGCTTTTGAGGTGCGGGATTATCTGAAATCTCACCCCAATGCGGCGGTGGTCAATCTGGGCTGCGGGCTGGACGGCACTGGAAGAAGCTGCGACAACGGCAGCTGTAAAATTTACAATCTGGACTTTCCCGATGTCATAGCCGTGCGTAACGAGCTTTTGCCCGCCGGGGAGCGTGAGGAAAATATCCCATGCGATTTGAACAATACCGAATGGTTTAGAAAAATTGACTCTTCAAACGGCGCGGTATTCTTTTCCTCCGGGGTGTTCTACTACTTTTTGACTGAGCAGGTCAAGCACTGGTGCAGGCCATGGCAGATGCATTTCCCCCGGCGGCATGCTGGTATTTGACGCTGCCAACCGGACGGCGGTAAAGATGATTGCCAAGACGTGGCTCAAGAGCGCGAAGATCAAGGATGTGGGCGCTTATTTCGCGGTTTCCGATGCTCCCCAAGAGATTGGCGCGTGGGATAGCCGTTTGCAGGTCTCCAGCCGGGGCTATATGTTGGGTTACACCGATTTGAAAGACCCATCCGTCAGCAGCTTTTTCCGTTTTCTCGCCAGGGTCGGTGACGGAATGATGAAGATGCAGATTGTAAGGATCAGATTTGGTGGCAGAAAATGAAAATTCTGGTATATGGTGCAGGCGTTTTTAGGGTTGTAAGCTGGCAAGGAATCTGTTTCACGCCGGAAAGGATGTGACCCTGCTTGCCCGGGGAAATTGGGCAGAGGAAATCAGGAAGAACGGACTGCGGATCAAGGATCAAATTCTCGCTCACCTCGGTCAGCCGCATTCCGGTGGTGACAAAGCTTGCGCCGAATGTCCCAGTACGATGTGATATTTGTCGTTCTGCGCTATACGCAGTTGGATTCCGCTCTGGATACCTTGCGGGCGAATCAGACGAAAAATATTGTTTTTGTGGGTAACAATGTGCAGGCAAGAGCGCTGGCGGCGGCACTGCCGGAGAAAAATGTCTTGTTTGCCTTTGCGCTCTCTGCCGGGCATCGGGAACCTGACCGGGTCGTTTCTATCGACCTGAAAAAGATCACCATCGGGCAGCTGCGTGGGGCGGTCTCCAATGCGGAACTGATCGGAGAGATTTTCGGCGGTACCAAATACAAGGTCGTCTATGAGCCGAATATGGAGGACTATCTGCTCTGCCATGCGGCGTTTGTGATGCCTGCGGCCTTCGCCTGCTATAAGACGGACGGCGACCTGAAAAAGCTTAGGAGAAATACGGTGTACCTTGGACGGGTGATCGATGCCAATATTGAAGGCTACCGTGCCATACGCAATGCGGGACACGACATTTTGCCAAAGGCGGATGCAGACTTTGAGAGCAAAAGTACCGCAAGACCTGTCTGCGTTTCTTCAAGCTTATGTGCGCCACCTCCCTGGGAAAGCTCTGCGCCTCCGACCACGCCATGAACGCCATAGACGAAATGAGTGCGCTGAACCGGGATATCAAGCGGTTCTTTGATGAGAACGGCGCGGCTTATCCCGTGTGGCAGGCGCTGGAGGCGGAGGCCGGGAGATACTTACGATGAAATACGCCGGAATGCCTTTCGGCATGTGGACGCTGTTTGCGCCGTCCTTCCGAAACCAGCTGACAGCGGTGTTCGGCTACGGTACGAATACGGCAAAAGCCATCACGAAAAAAGCAAAGCCGAAATACAGGGAGATCATCTCCGAGCTGCCTGAATTTGAAAAGGGCGATCGCTTCAAGATGAACATCGTCAACTGCGCAATGATCGGCGCGTTCATTCTCTCCATGCCGAAGCGCCCGGATGTGGAGCGGCTGACGGTGTATTATGCAAAATCCATGATGACAAAGCCGATGAAATGGTTTTGCCGCAAGAGCGGAAAAAGCAAATTCACCGAAAAGGACATTGTCGGAATGAAAGCCACCGCCGCCCTGAAAGCCGCCGACCGCAACCCCACTCGTGGAACATGGAGTTTTACGAATACCCGGACGGCAGCGGCTACGAGGGACGATTCACCCAATGCGGCATCTGCGTGCTGATGAAAAAGCTGGGGCTGTACGATTTGACCCCCGCCCTGTGCCGCCTGGACTACACCATGAGCGAGGCGGGCGGCGTGACTGACTTTGTGCGGCAGTACACTCCTCGCCTCCGGCGGCCCCTACTGCGACTGCGGATATAAAAAGAAGGGCTTCGCGAAGCCTGGGACGGAGGCAGGACGATGAAGGAAACCTATCTCTCCCGTGATTTTCGGGAGACTGCGGCACAGCGCTTTCCCTCGCAGGTCAAGGAGCTGAATGCCTTTTTTGATGCGCGGCTGAATGTGCTGCTGGCTGAAAATGCAGATGCAAGCAAGGAGAAGCAATACCACCTCCAGCGGCAAATATTGCCGGGCATTGCGGCCTACGAAACCTTGCAGCGGGTCATGCCGAAAGAGGAGGCGCTGCAAACCGTGCACGGCTATGTGGAGCGCTTGGCGAGAACGAGCCACAAACAGCTTGCCGCCCTGCTGCACATACCCGGGGGCTTTACCGCCTTGTCCCCGGCGTTTTTTTGTTAAGTCCACCCGGAGCGTTTTCGGCCTGGCGGCGGGCTTTGCCCCAAAAGAACTGCAGACCGGTAACGGCGTCTGGCGTGTGGATATGATGGAGTGTCCCTATCACGACACCTGCGCAGAATACGGCTGCCCAGAGCTGTGCCGCTGCTTTTGCGACAGCGACGACATCAGCTACGCCGGGCTGCATCCGAAGCTGATCTGGGAGAGAAGCATGACACTGGGGCGTGGAAATGACCGCTGCGATTTCTGCATGAAAACCATAAAATAGATGCACAGGAAGCGAAGAAAGAAAAAAAAATCAAAACAGTTCATCCACTGGTGCACTCTTGGCGCAATCGGCGGGATATTGATGGCTGCCGGCGATTGGCTGCTGGGATGCGTTCCACTGCAGAAGACGGACACCGGAATGTTCAACAGAGCCTGTTATCTGTCCGGCGCCTACGCCTTGTGGAAGCCTGCATTGGTCGTCGGAATGGGAGCGCTTAGGTGCTTCCTCTACTCCTTCATGGTGAAGGCACTGAATACGGATATTGACGCAAGGTATACGAGAACAAAAGCTATCCAGTATTTTTGCGGGTTATTTGCGGTTGTGGTAGCCTTGGCGATCCATCTCTGGGCGGCGCTACTCTGGCGTGGTTTTCCCCACCTATCTGGGGCCGCGTATCGGAGCGGAGGCCGCCATCACAGCGGTCACAGCCTATCAGGATGACATGCTCCCCGCAATCCTCCCCATGTATGTTCCGATGCTATTGTTTTTTGGGATCCATTTCGTGATGCTGCTTGTCGGTAAAACCCGTTATCCCAGGTGGATGCTCGTTTTCCATCCGGTCACATGGAATCTTCTGCTGGTTGCTGTTCCTGATATTGCACGGGCCATGCAGGTGCCCGCCGCCACATGGATGTCCATAATGAGCCAAAAGCAGCACGAACAGCGCCATCGTGATCTGGTGCATCGCGGCTGCCGGTTTATGAGAGAAAGCATATTCAATAAAAAAGGAGTCTTAAAGATGAAGCCTGACTACAAAAACTGGATCCCCAAGGGAATGCTGTTTTCGCTCATCGCGGGAACGGTGCTGTCCCTTGCGCTGCTGCTCGTTTTCGGCGTATTCGGCATCTGTGTGAGCGGAAAGCTGCGCGTCGTGCGGGGAGTGGTGTTCGGCATTGCCTTTGTCGTTTGTGCAAAGTTCACCCAGTGGTGCGTGTATGCCTATCGGAGCTTTTCCTATGACGGCGAACGCAAGCTCTCAAAGCAGATCATTGACGGCACGGCGGAGCATATCACACTGCCGGATGGCGGCGTGGGACTGGATATCGGTTGCGGCAGCGGCGCGCTGACCATTGCCTGCGCAAAGCGCAATCCCCAGGGGAAAATGGTCGGCATTGACCGCTGGGGCAAGGAGTACGCCTCCTTCAGTCTGCCGCTGTGCGAAAAAAAAACGCCGCTGCGGAGGGCGTGAAAAAGAACGCTTCGTTCCGGCGCGGGAACGCCGTAAAGCTAGATTTCCCCGACGAGAGCTTCGACGCGGTGACCAGCAACTATGTCTATCATAATATCACGGGAAAGGACAAGCAGCGGCTTCTGCTGGAAACGCTGCGAGTGCTGAAAAAAGGCGGAACATTTGCTATCCATGACCTGATGTCGCCCCGTAGATACGGCAATATGCAGGCGTTTGTCCAAAAGCTTAGGGATATGGGCTATGAGCGTGTAGAGCTGATCGACACGACCGACGGCAGCTTTATGACGCCGAAGGAAGCCGGACGCCTGATGCTTCGCGGTTCAACATTGCTGGTGGGAAGAAAGTAAAGCGGCAACGGCATCAGCGAAAGCTGACCGTTCCCTTACTGAAATTATACATGCAAGGCTTATCCGAACGCAGACCGAAGCGCTAAGCTGCTGCGACGATTGGTATGTCGGGGACAAAAAATCCCGGTGCTTGAAAAGCTCAGGAATCAAATGCAGAGTATATAAGACATAATAAGCGCAGCAATCCCCGCACCGGTCAGGCGATCGGTGTGGGGGGTTGCTGTTGCAATTGAAGATCTGAAAGCAAATTTGACCGTTCAAAGTCGCTGTTTTTTCACTTTTCCGATCAATTTATCTTATCTATCCGGACATAGCAGTTACACGCCCGGTTCAGAAATTCATAATCGTGCGTGACGACAAACAGAATATAACCGTGCTGTGCCAATTGCTTCAACCATTCGGTCACCTGGCACATATGGCGGAAATCCAATCCGCTTGTCGGCTCGTCAAAAATCAAAAATTTCTTTTTGCCCATAATTGCCTGACAGATGGCAAGCCGCTGCCGCTGTCCGCCCGACAAGGTAAGCGGATACCGGTCGATGTAGTCAAGCAAGTCAAAGCTATTCAGCAGATTCTCAATCTCCTGATTGGTGGCATTCGGATTGGCCGACAAGCACTCGTTTTTCACACTGCCCGAAAAAAGCTGATGGTTGACATCCTGCATCACCATACCGAACTGCTTGGTTCTTGCACTGCGGGATAGCTTCCTGCCGTGGAAAATCACTTCTCCGCTGACAGCCGGTAAAAGACCGCAGAGAGCGCTGCAGAAGGTGGATTTTCCGATTCCGTTTCTTCCTACGATCCCGATGATGTCTCCGTCATTGGCGGAAAGAGAGAGATCGTTGAGAATTAGCCGCTTTTTTCGTTGCACGGAAATATGATGCACCGCAAGAGAGGCTTTCGGCTGCATAAACGTGCGCTCGGGGATGCGGATTTCCTCGGAACGGATGCTCCTCAATCCCATGGCGCTCCGTTCGCTTTCGGGAAGGTCAGCAAATTCCGCTGCCGTGAATACTCTTTCGATACATCTGGCTTTCAGGTAAACGATCCGATCGGCAAGCCCATACAGATAGGACAGCCGGTGCTCGGCAATCAGCACAGTATGGCCACCCTTTTTAACGATTTCAAGAATTCTGCACAGCTTTCCCATTGCCGCCTTGTGATCCAAATTTGCAGACGGTTCATCGAGAACATAAACCTGCGGATTCATGGCATATACCGAAGCGAAAGCAAGCAGCAGCTGCTTCTCCCGCCGGACATGGAGAAAATGCTTCTGTCCGCCAGAGTTTCAATTCCCAGATCGGATATGGTTTTCGCTACTCTTTTGTGCATGGAATCCCGGTCTGCGCCGATGTTCTCCAGCCCGAAGGCGATCTCGGCAGAAGAGTCGGTGTTGAAAAACTGCGTTTTCGGGTTCTGGAAAACCGAACCGACCGATTCGGCGATTTTGTACATGGGCGAATCGGAAATTTTCATGTCCTCGACCGTAACAGTTCCATCAACCTTAACATCCTTGACAAAGTGAGGAATCAACCCGTTTACAAGGCGCGTCAGCGTCGTTTTGCCGCAACCGCTCTCTCCGCAAAGGAGAACAAACTCTCCGTCGTTTATCGCCAGATTGATGTTATCCAGAATTCTGTTGCCCTGTATTGTGGCGCTTTACATTTTGAAATCGGATCATAGCCGATACCCCATCCATATAGTTGTGGCCGTGCAAAGCGTTGCCAGCACCATGATGAGCCAATCGGAAATGGTGATACGGAGCCGGATATAGCTTGTCTTTTTGCAGGGGTTTTCAATGCCCCTTGCGACCGCTGCTGCGGCAATTTCGTCCGAAGTGTTGACCGCCGACATCATGATCGGTACGACCGTGGATTCCAGCCTTTTGGACAGAGAGATGTTTTGCAGCTTTGCCGCCGCCCGGATATGTCCGAACTCCTCCTTGATTGCCGGGAAATACCGGAGCGTGGTGGAGATGGCGGTGATAAAGCCCTGCGGCAGATGCAAAGCCCGCATGGCGGCAACCATTTTTTGCATGGAGGCGTTTCGCACCAGCAAAATTCCGGCTAAAATGCAAGGCATCATACGCAGTGTGTAGTTGATCAGCACGGGAAAGACCATGTTGATCAAGCGGGGGCACAGAGGAAAAACGAATTTCAGCAGCGGGCGAAAAACAACGATAAGCGCCGCGCCCTTCCATGCCGCCGAATACTGCCGAAACAGCAGAAGAAGCAGCAGAAACATGCCGGATAATACGATGCCCTGCCAGGCATATTTTTTCGCAGAACATACCGATATTTACGAGGAGCAGCAGCCAAATACCGGCTCTCGGATCAAGGGCGCTGATTCGTCTTGTCATACAATTCCCGCCTTGCGGAAGTGTTTGCGAAACAGCCCCTTTGAAATCAAAGCTCCGATTGCACCGCCGACAATCGGGGAAATGCACAGGGCAATCAGCATCGGTACGGATATCAGCCCGGAAAGCGACTTGACATATTCGGCGGACATTCCGTTTTGCTGGATCTGTGTTAAAAAGCTGTCCTTGTATACCCAGATGGCAAGAGGAGAGCCGAGCATGCCGTAGCAAAAGAGAATAAACGAAATCGCCATATGAATGAAACGGTTATCGTATTTCGTGATTGCCCGATATGCCTCTGACAGAATGCAGGCGACGGCAAAGGTGATGAGCAGCAGCACGGTAAACTGCCCTGTCACAAAGTAGAGAACGGCGGTGATCAGACCCATGATGAGAATGGCTCCGGGCTTTTGCACCTTTGATTCCATCAGCATGAACGGAATGCCGGTGAGAACTCCGGCAACGCCCGGAAGCAGCAGCCAGAGCACCGGCACCGGCAAAATCCGGTGATCATTGCCGCGAGGTTCAGTATAAAAAAAATACAGGGCGGAAAAAAATTCCGATGGTGATCAGATCTCTGCCTTTGAGCTTTTTTGTCATTCATTCATAGTGATTCCACCTTTATTCTGCAAGGTTCCAACCTTCTGCCTTCTTTCGGATGTCGATAAATTCTTTTTGTATTTTCCGGGAATGGCCACCAGCTCGTCATGGGTGCCCTGCTGAACGATCTCACCGTGATCGACAACAAAAAAATTTGGTCGGCATGGCGCACAGTTTTCAGCCGGTGAGCAACCATAATGACCGTCTTATCTCGTGGGTCAATTCTGCAATGGCCTCCATCAACTCCTTCTCGTTCTCCGGGTCCACGTTGGCGGTAGCTTCGTTCCGATTAGCACAACCAGCGCAAACCCGCATAAAACCGGGACTTTTCAAAAATCTAAAGACAATTAAACATCTCTATAATCACACCTGAAATGCCTTTTTCGTAAGTCTGCGACGAAAAAGGCATTTCTTTTTGCCCAAGGAAAGGAGGTGACACTATGTACTTTACTTCCGGCCAGAATCGGGCCTTTGAACGGCTGATGCAGGAAAAGCCCGGTTTCGATCACTACGACGGCGGCGGGGCGGACGCGCCGGAGGATTGCGGCACCTGCCGCTTTTATCGCCCGGATTGGAAATATCAATTCTGCGTCTATGCAGAGTGTCCCTATCAGCCGGGCAAGCTCACCGGTCTTGCAGCGGGGCCAAATTCACTGTGAAAGGAGCTGATTTTGATAGGATAAAGTATTCGCCCACCTCTGCAAACGTGCGGGGAGAAGCCTTGAAACTGGCGGTTATCAGCCCCGAAAGGCGTAGGTTACAGTCATTATTAGCCCCCGAAACAGGTACAGACGCGCAGCGGGTGTATCTGTTTCGGGGGTGTGCAGGTGATAGCCGCAAAGCGGCGTAAGAGGGTGCAGCCCTCTTGATCGTTATTCTTGTTCCAGCGGGAAGCTCGGCAACGCTTCCAGCAGCTTTAAGGAAATGTGCTGCCGCATATCCTCGTCAATGACTTTTTTCACTTTGCCGCCCGGCTGCCTGATCTCCACCGTGGAAAGCTCGTCGATGTAGTCCGCATAGTGGGTCAGCACCTTTTCTGTGGCCCACTTCTCACCGGCAACGGCGGCTTTGATTGTTTCATAGTCCAGCAGCTTTTCTTGTCCGTCCATCCTGATACCCCTGTCAGATTGATTTTTTCCATGATACCATATCTGGGAGTATGGAGCCAGAGAAACCGGCGATTTTCTGCTGGTAAATTCTACGCATTTAGAGCGGCACTATGGCGGGGATAGGATAAAACACTCACATACCCCGCCGACTATGCGGGAAAAACCTTGAAATATAGGGCTTTTTAAGGCCCTAAATGCGTAGGTTGGTGCTTTGTTGCGATATGCTCCACGGTTACGGTGTATTGTTCATATTCTGTTTTCGGGAATCTTTATGAAATCTTCAAAATTGCCCGGTATGCTATCCGTAAAATCAAAGAAAGGACTTGATTATATGGATATGATTTTGAAAACGACTGACCTCTGCAAAAATTTCAAGGGGCAAATGGCGGTAAACAATGTGTCACTGAACATCCGGCGCAACTCGGTTTATGGTCTGCTGGGGCCGAATGGGGCTGGCAAATCCACGATCTTAAAAATGCTCACCGGCATTTTGCGCCCCACATCGGGAAGCATCGAGTTTGACGGCCACCCGTGGAAGCGGAATGATCTGGAGCATATCGGTGCTTTGATTGAGATGCCCCCGCTTTACGAAAATCTGACTGCATACGAAAATCTCAAAGTCAGAACTACATTGCTCGGCCTGGACGATGCACGAATTAACGAGGTATTGCAAATTGTCCAGCTCACGAATACCGGCAAGAAACGGGCCGGGCAGTTTTCTCTTGGTATGAAGCAGCGGCTTGGTATTGCTATTGCATTGCTGAACAGTCCCCAGCTTTTGATTCTGGATGAACCGACTAACGGCCTTGACCCTTTAGGGATTGAGGAACTTCGAGAGTTAATTCGCTCTTTTTCCCCTGCAAAGGGATTACAGTTATTTTGTCCAGCCATATTCTGTCAGAAGTCCAGCAGATTGCAGATCATGTGGGTATCATTGCTGGCGGCGTCCTTGGATATGAGGGAGAGCTTCGCGCCGGTGAAGATTTGGAACAACTCTTTATGGATGTTATTCGCAGAAATGGTAAGGAGGGATATTAAATGGAGATGGCATATATTCAAGCAGAGAACCTAAAGCATAAGAGAACTTTCACAAAAACGCTGATCGTTCTGGCCCCGTTTGTAACTGCGCTTATGAACTTTTTTGCCCCTCTTTGGTTCCAGCTCAATTCTTATAATTGGTGGTATATCCTGCTTTATCCTGGATTCCTTACGCTCACCTGTGCCTTGATTGAACAGCGGGATAATGGCAAACTAAAATATCGTGCCGTTGCTTCATTGCCTGTTTCGCAGGACAAAGTCTGGAAAGCAAAAATTGGAGTGGCCGGTATTTACTCCTGTGTGGGGAATTTCATTTTCCTGGCGCTAAATCTGTTGGGCGGTTTTGCAATATTAGTTATCAACGAAATTCCCCTGACAATCGGAATCTGGCAGGCTGCGGCCGGAACAGCTTGTATTGTCATTGCAAGCCTATGGGAAGTTCCGCTGTGCTTATGGTTATCAAAAAAAGTTGGTATCTTTGTCACGGTTATTCTTAATGCCGGACTTGGAAGCGTTTTAGGGATTTTCACGGCTACAACCTCTTTGTGGATGATCTGCCCGTATAGCTGGGTGCAGCATCTTATGATTTCCGTGTTTAGGTATTTTGCCTAATGGTGAGCCGGTTGCAGATCAGAGTACGGCAATGGCATTTTGGATGATTATACTTGTATTGGTCATTTCGCTGGTCTGGTTTGCGGTGCTGTCATGTTTAACGGCAAAATGGTTTGAGAAAAAAAAGGAGGTGGGGTAACTATGGTATCTGTGGTTCGCTGCTGGAAAGCAGAATATCAGAAGTGTAAACATAGCATTTTGCTCTATATGCACAGCATGATTCCGATTATATGTGCGGCGATTTTTGCGGGTTACTATCATATATCCAGATGGGAACTGGCAACCAAAATCAGTGCCTATCTGGAAGTATTGGCCGTTGCATTTCCGTTTCTGATCGTCATTATTGGGGGCCTGGTTGTGCAGATCGAAAATCAGGCCGTGCATTATCAGCTTTTGTTGGGAACAATCCCATCTCGCATGTCAACGTATATTGGTAAACTTGGTTTTCTGATGATCTGTGCTTTTGGCGCAACATTTTTTTAGCGTTAGGAACATTCGCTGCACTATATAGGGATGCTCCGGCAAGCCTTTACCTGAAAGCAGGGATTCTATTGTTGATTACCATGCTTCCCATTTACCTGATTCATTTGTTTGTGGGAATGAGCTTCGGAAAAGGTGCATCTATGGGATTGGGAATTGCAGGGAGTTTAATAGCTGCCCTTATGATAACAGGGCTTGGTGACGCTACATGGAAATATATTCCCTGGGCCTGGGGCGTTCGTGCTATGGATTACACTGTGCTTGCATGGGATAGCCCCCAACTGTATGCACAGGTAAAAACCGATTTTTTCAGCGGTATGATTATTTCTGTATGCTGCACTGTTTGTCTGCTGATTGCCAGTTTGGTTTGGTTTCATGGTTGGGAGGGAGGTAAAAACAGTGAATAAAAAGTGCCTGTTTGCCGTGGTAATTGTGCTTGTAAGTCTTATATGCTTATCGGCCTACGGTGCGCTCCGCGATACCGCCGATAAAAATAAGGCGTTAAATGAATCTCTGCCGTATTATGAGCTGAATGCCGCAAACTATGATGAAATTTCATATAACGGCCTGACATATACCATAACGGATGAATGTCTTGAAATGTCAGAATTGCAAGAAGAAATCGGGCAGGTATCGAAACGCTTCAAAAATGTGGCGGGGGAAGATTTCAGTTTCGGCTACGTTTACAGTATTGTGGATGTGGATATAAGCAATGCCGTAGCTGTAAATATCAACAATGAATATCGGAAAGCTGACATTAAAAATAATGATGAGTAACCTCGACAATGTGGTATAATGGGGCGGGAGGTGATTTTTTGACCCACTTACTTGTAGTTGACGATGAAGTTTCTATCTTGGAATTGATTAAGAACAGTTTGGGGAAAGATGGATATTTGATAACAGTCTGTCAAAATGCGGATGATGTAGACATCAAAAAGCTGCATTTCTATGACCTCATTCTTTTGGATGTGATGATGCCTGGCACAGACGGGTTTGAGTTTTGCAAACAGATCAGGAATATGGTAGACTGCCCGATTCTCTTTCTGACCGCAAAGACATTAGAGGAAGATATATTGTTTGGATTGGGCATCGGTGCGGATGATTATATTACGAAACCTTTTCGTATTCAGGAGCTTCGCGCCCGTGTCGCGGCACATTTACGCAGAGAAAAAAGGGAGCATCACAGCACACTTTCATTTGAGCCTGATATAAGATTTGACCTTTCCGCAAAAGTACTGTATGTTTCAGAACAGCCGGTTCCCCTTACCAAAAGCGAGTATTCAATCTGTGAATACCTTGCGAAAAAACCGGGGACAGGTTTTTACAAAAGAACAAATCTATGAAGCCGTTTTCGGGTTTGATGGAATAGGCGATAACTCTACGATCTCAACGCATATAAAAAATATTCGTGCGAAATTGGAGCATTTCAAAATAAGTCCGATCAGCACCGTATGGGGGATAGGATATAAATGGGAGTGAAAAAGAAACCTACATTGAAAATATTGTTTCGCCAGTTTGCTATCTCCCTCATTGTCATGCTGGTAGCGGCAATTATTGTCCCTTTGGTTTGGAGGGACTTGCTGTAAATGCTGGATTAGCTACAAGAGCAAATCTAAGTGAATTGCAGGTAAAGAGATCATTCCAACGCTGACGATTGCCCCGGATATTACAAAGGTTGTGATTCCACAGGGATGCGGCTACTTAATTCTGGACAAGAATTTTTAACGAGCTTTACAGCAATATGGCCGATGATGAAAAAAAGAAATTGCTCTGCTGTACGCAAAGGGAGAATATATTGAATATGCTACAGGGGCGGCAGTTTGCGCTTGTTGTCCGGGAAAATGAATTTTGCGTTTTAAGATATTACATTGGTTCCCAATTTACAGTGTCATGGTTGCCGGATTTTCCATCTCACACACGCTTGCTTTTATCCTGATGGGCGTAAATTCGCTGCTGGTCAT
>VOFK01004087.1_pt1 | contig 26284 bp, 35 predicted proteins | sample 5384121 | NCBI WGS metagenome assembly VOFK01 (sample SAMN12384730, study PRJNA508395) | human gut metagenome | isolation source: healthy gut J | host: Homo sapiens | reverse complement strand
GCTCATGCTGATGGCCTCCATGAGCGCCCATATCGGGGTTCTCACACAGGTTATAGACGTGCAAACGGTAGCGGTAGCTGGCGATGATACCGGGGATGATAAGCAGCATGGACCACAGGAAAACATAGAGGGTGATGACGATATTCAGCAGGATCAGCTTGCCGATGAAGCCGAAGCCGTCGAAGAGGGTGGCGTAAGGCATCTCCTCGCCCCGGCGCACGCCCAGATGGTACAGCACCCAGCCGCCCTGCAGCAGTACCCGCAGCAGCCAGCACACCACCGCCACCAGCGTCACCACCGTGGTGGGCAGGGCCACCGGGTAGAGATAGGAGGATGGGGACGTTGGGGAAATACGTCTGCATATAGAGCGCCACGTCGCCGTTGACGTAGACACTGGCCCCTGCAGCAGCTCCGTCAGGGGCCAGATAGAGCAAAGCGAACAAATAGGCAGAGACGGCGGCGGTGCGGACAACGCCCTGGCCTCCTGCTTCAGCTCAATACGGTTCATCATGTGTTTTGTGTCCTTTCTCTCCTGCGGTCTGTGCCGCAGGATATCTATATAGGTGTTTATTTTATCATATAGCCTTCCCATTTGGCAAGAGGCGCATCCGAACTGCGCCGGTGGGAGTAAATGGATATTTCGGAAAAACGTGGACAAACACGGACAAACGTGCGTGAAAGGCGGAGTTCCCAGTCTCCAGTATTCAAAAAGTGACAAAAATGAAAGCTTAGGTCTTGCCAACGGGGCAATTTTGTTGTAGACTAATGTGCAGTATGTGGTGGCGCAGCCACCAAGAGTAAGATGAGGTGAAAGACAATGGCACAAAAGCTTTCTTTGGCGGCGTTCATCCCAATGACATGAAGGCCGCAACCAATGAAAAAGGCCATCGAACAGCTGGAAGCCCCGGCTGAGGTGGTCATTCCCATGTCTATGCACATCGGTGCGCCTTGCAAGCCTATCGTTGCGGTGGGCGACAAGGGGTGACCATCGGTCAGAAGATCGGTGAACCCGGCGGTTTCGTGTCCGCTCCCATTCATGCGAGCGTGTCCGGTACCGTAAAGGCCGTGGAGCCCCGCCCCTTCTCTATGGGCGGCACCATGATGTCTGTGGTGATCGAGAACGATTTTCAGAACACCGTGTGCCCGGACATTCATCCCGTGGAGGATCCCGACAGCCTGACTCCCGAGCAGCTGGTGGAGATCGTCAAGAACGCCGGCATCGTGGGCCAGGGCGGTGCGACCTTCCCCACCCATGTGAAGATCAGCTCCGGTCTCGGCAAGGTGGACTATGTGATCATCAACGCCGCCGAGTGCGAGCCCTACATCACCGGCGACCACCGCACCATGCTGGAGCGTCCGGAGCAGGTGGTCAAGGGCGCTACGCTGCTGGCCAAGTGCTTCGGCGTGGATAAGGTGTACATCGGCATCGAGGCCAACAAGCAGAACGCGGCTGACGTCCTGAACAAGACCATCGCGGAGCTGAACGCCCCCGTGGTGGTGGAGGTCCTGCACACCCGGTATCCCCAGGGCGCTGAGAAGCAGCTGTGTCAGGCTGTCTCCGGCCGTCAGGTCCCCTCCGGCAAGCTGCCCGCCGACGCAGGCTGCTGCATCTTCAACCTGAACACCACCTGCGCCATCTACCGTGCGGTGTATACCGGTATGCCCGTGGTGAACAAGGTCGTCACCGTATCCGGCTCCGGCGTCATCGAGCCCAAGAACATCGAGTGCCCCATCGGCACCCCCATCTCCAAGCTGTTCGACGCCTGCGGCGGTCTGCGGGAGGATACCTACAAGCGATCATGGGCGGCCCCATGATGGGTCTGGGCCCAGTACCATGTGGACGTCACCGTGGGTAAGGGTACCGGCGCCATGCTGGCCTTTGCCGGCAGGAGGAGTGAGCAGTACGAGGCATCCCCAGTGTATCCGCTGCGGCAAGTGCGTGGGCGTTTGCCCCATGCGTCTGGAGCCTGTGTTCATGTACAAGTACCTGATGAAGGGGCGACGTGGACACTTGGCAGAACACCCTCCACGGCATGGACTGCATCGAGTGCGGCGCCTGCACCTACATCTGTCCTGCCGTCTGCCGCTGATCCATGCCTTCCGCATGGGCAAGCAGAAAGGTCAATAATGCGAGAATGGCCGCCAAGGCCAAGGCGGAGGCCGAGAAGGCCGCTGCCGAGAAGAAGGAGGCGTAAGCAATGACGGATTACAAAAATTTGAAGCTGATCGCATCCTCCTCTCCCCCATATCCGCTCCAAGGATAACACCCGGAGCATCATGCTGGATGTCATCATCGCCCTGCTGCCCGCTCTGGTCATGAGCATCTATGTGTTCGGCGTGCGGGCCCTCACCATGGTGCTGGTGTCCGTGGCCGCTTGCGTGTTCTGGGAGTGGGCCTATCGCAAGCTCCTGAAGAAGCCCCAGTCCATCGGTGATCTGTCCGCTGTGGTCACCGGTATCCTGCTGGCCTTTGTCTGCCCCCACCACCACACCGGTGTGGGATGCTGATCATCGGCGCTTCTTCTCCATCGTGGTGGTCCAGCTCTACGGCGGCATCGGCTGCAACTTCGTCAATCCCGCTCTGGTGGGCCGTGCCATGCTGCTGGCCAGCTATGCCAGCGCCATGACCCATTGGGTGGGCTTCATGGCTCCAAGGCTGCCATCTGGTGGGCTCCACCGCCGACGTGGTGACCAGCTCCACCCCCATGGCTGTGATGAAGGGCATCTTCTCCGCCGGGCTGAATGCACTGGCGGCGGTCAATGACCTGACCTCCACCTTCTCCATCAGCGATATGTTCATCGGTCGCATCGGCGGCTCTGGGTGAGACCTCTGCGCTGGCCCACTGCTGCTGGGCTTTGTGTATCTGCTGCTGCGTAGGGTCATCAACTGGCAGATCCCCGTGTGCTATCGGCACCGTGGCGGTGCTGACCCTGATCTCCGCTCCCGCCGGTATGAGCGCTGTGGACTTCATGCTCTACAACGTCTTTGGCGGCGGCCTGATGCTGGGCGCCATCTTTATGGCCACCGACTATGCCACCTCCCTGTGACCAAGCTGGGGCAGGCCATCTTCGGCGTGGGCTGCGGCCTTATCACCTGCTTCATCCGCCGGTTCGGCTCCTATCCCGAGGGTGTGTGCTACTCCATCCTCATTATGAACTGCACCACCTGGCTGCTGGATAAGTACATCCGGCCCACCATCTACGGTGCCATCAAGAAAGACAAGAAGGAGGCGGCTGCAAAATGAAGATCTCCGGTAAGTTTATTCTGAAGGTCGCCGGTACGCTGACCATCATCTCTCTGGTGGTGGCTCTGCTGCTGGGTCTGGTCAACGGCGTCACCGCCGACAAGATCGCCGCCATTGAGGCCGAAAAAAAAAGACTCGGGCGGCCATGAGCGCCGTTGTCCCCGAGGGCAGCGAGTTCACCGACAAGCTGGAAATTCCCCAGGCTGGTATTGATGCCGCCAAGGCACAGGGCGGCACCGTCAGCGAGCTGTACGGCGTCACCAACGGCGGCACTGGAGGCCGGTTATGGGCTGGTTGCCGCCAGCGGCTCTCAGGGCACCATCACCATGATGGTCATCATCGATGCCAACGGCGCCATCACCGGCATCTCCGTGGTCAGCCACTCCGAGACCTCCGGTATCGGCACCAGGTGGTCGAGGCAATAAGCCCAATGACGACGGTGTCCCGTTCTGGACCAGTTCGTTGGCATGAGCGGCGCAGGCACTCTGAAGGTGGGCAAAACCTCACCCCCATCTCCGGCGCCACCGTTTCCACCAAGGGGGCGTGACCAAGGGCGCCAACGCCGCTCTGGCTGCCGTGGAAGCTCTGGGCTCAAGAGAGGAGGAGCTGAGATATGAATTTCGGTAAGCAATTCAAAGAGGGTCTGATCACTCAGAACCCCGTTCTGGTACAGCTGCTGGGTATGTGCTCCACCATGGCCATCACCACCTCGTTCTTCAACGGTCTGGGTATGGGCGTGTCCGTTCTGATCATTCTGACCCTTTCCAACATTTTCATCGCGCTGCTGCGCAAGATCATCCCCAATGAGGTGCGTATCGCCTGCTTCATCGTGGTCATCGCCGGCTTCGTGACCTGCGTGGATCTGCTGCTGAAGGCCTTTGTCCCGGCGCTGTCCTCCTCTCTGGGTGTGTTCATCCCCCCCTGATCGTGGTGAACTGCATCATCCTGGGCCGTGCCGAGGGCTTCGCCTCCAAGAACGGCATCGGCGCTTCCGCTGTGGACGGCGTCTGCCAGGGCATCGGCTATACCATCGTACTGATCATCATGTGCGTGGTGCGTGAGCTGCTGGGCAGCGGTAAGTTCGGCGGCGGCCTGCTGGGCGGCGGCGGACTGGGCAGCGCCCCCGGCATCACCATCTTCCCCGAGGAGTTCGGCATCAAGATCCTGACCATGCCCGTGGGCGGCTTCCTGACGCTGGGCGCCCTCATCGCTGCGATGCAGTGGGCCCTGGCCAAGAGCGAAAAGAAAAAGGAGGTCAAGTAAGCTATGTCTGTTACGACTCTGCTCGCCATCTCCCTTGGCGCTATCCTGACCAATAACTTTATTTTCTCCCAGTTTTTGGGCATCTGCCCCTTTATGGGCGTGTCCAAGAAGATCGACACCGCTGTCGGTATGGGCGCAGCCGTGACCTTCGTGATGGGTCTGGCCTCCGCTTTCTGCTATCTGGTGAACCTGATTCTGGTGCCGCTGCACCTGGAGTTCATGCAGACCGTGGCCTTCATTCTGGTCATCGCCGGTCTGGTGCAGTTCGTGGAGATGTTCCTGAAGAAGAACATCCCCACCCTGTACGCCGCTCTGGGCGTACGTACCTGCCCCTGATTACTACCAACTGCGCCGTGCTGGGCGTGGCCCTGCTGAACGTGCAGAACGACTACAATTTCATCAGCTCCGTGGTTTACGGCATCACCGGCGGTCTGGGCTTCCTGCTGGCCATCTTCCTGTTTGCCGCCGTCCGCGAGCAGCTGGATGTCTCCAGTGACATCCCCAAGTCCTTTGAGGGCTTCCCCATCGCGCTGGTCACCGCCGGCCTGATGGCTCTGGCCTTCATGGGCTTCAGCGGCCTGAAGGTCTGGTAAGGAGGAAAAATTATGGATTTTACTACTGTCATTTGGGCCGTTGTGGTCCTTGGCGCCCTTGCCATCGTGTTTGGCCTGATCCTGGCTGTCGCCGCCAAGGTCTTTGAGGTGGAGGTAGACCCCCGCCTGCCGGAGATCCAGGCCTGTCTGGCCGGCGCTAACTGCGGCGGCTGCGGCTATCCCGGCTGCGCCGGCTGCGCCGAGGCCATCCTGGCCGGTAAGGCTCCCATCAACGCCTGCGCCCCTGCAGGGGCCGAGGGCGCTGCCAAAATCGCTGCCATCATGGGCATGGAGGCTCCCTCCGGCGAGAAGATGGTGGCTCACGTGCTCTGCAACGGCGGCACCAACGCCGTGAAGAACTTCGAGTATCGCGGCGTCAACGACTGTCTGGCCGCCACCAAGGTCCTGGCCGGCGACGCTCTGGCCTGCAAGTACGGCTGTCTGGGCTTCGGCTCCTGCGTGGCCGCCTGCAAGTTCGACGCCATCCATGTGGGTGAAAACGGCGCTGCCGTGGTGGATAAGGAGAAGTGTACCAACTGCGGCGCCTGCCGTGAGGCCTGTCCCCGGAAGCTCATTGTGGAGGTCCCCTACTCCAAGAAGGTATTCGTCAACTGCTCCAACAAGGATAAGGGCCCCGCCGTCACCAAGGTCTGCGCCAACTCCTGCATCGGCTGCGGCCTGTGCCAGCGCACCTGTAAAGTTCGACGCCATCCACGTGGTCAACAACAACGTGGCCGTCATCGACTATGCCAAGTGCAAGGGCTGCACCATGTGCGCCAAGGCCTGCCCCCTGCAACGCCATTGAGCCTATCCCCACTCCCGAGGAGAAGGAGAAGTTCAAAGGCCGCTCAGAAGGCTGCCGCCGAGAAGAAGGCCGCTGCCGCCAAGGCTGCTGCCGAGAAAGCTGCCGCCGAGAAGGCTGAGTAATTATCCCCGTAGCTGTCTTAAGCGCCCCATGCGGCAAAGCCGCATGGGGCGCCCAGCTTGTTCCAAAGGGTATTTACCGCCCGCTGGCGGCAAGCTCTACGGGGCTTTGGGGGGGACAAGAAAACCGCCCCGCAGAAGTAGTCTGCGGGGCGGGGGAGAGGCGGTGATTCAGTTGACGATGACAAAGCAGCTGACGCTCTGGTCGCCTACGGTGGCCTTCAGGATGGTCTTGCCCCCCAGCAACGGCTGTGACCAGGCCGTTGGCGTCCACGGTGGCGATCTTGGTGTCCTCAATGGTCCAGGTGAGCGGTCTGCTCCGTGCCGTCCACGCGCATCTGGACGGTGGAGCCGACCTTGGCGGAGAACTCGTTGATGGTCTCGCCCTTGTTCTGATAGATGGAGCGCAGGCCCAGCTCCTCCTTAGGCGGCTCCGGCAGGGGAGTGGCCACGTTGACGGTGCAGGCGGCGGACTGGGAGCCGTCGGCGGTGGTGACGGTGATGGTGGCGGTGCCGGGGATTCCGGCGGTGACCAGGCCGGTGTCGTCCACGGTGGCCACGTTGGTGTCGCTGCTGGTCCAGAGGACGTCCTCTGCGCCGGTGACGGTGAGGGTGGCGGTTTCCGCCTGGTTCAGGTTCAGGGTGGTCTGGTCCAGGGTCAGGGGCGTTGTGGGCGCGGGATCCGGCTCCACCACGGCGGGATCATCGGGCTTTTCGGCATTGCCATTGCCGCCGAACAGCAGCACGCCCACCAGCACCGCAGCCAGCACCACCACCAGCACCATGGCCGGGCCCAGGATGCTGGGGGCACGGCGGCGGCGGGTGACCTTGCGGCGGGGCGCGGCGCTCCGGCCCTTCAGGGCCTCGTCCTCCCTGGCAGAAGGGGCAGGTTCTATAGCTGTCGGAGTACATTTCTCCGCATTTGGGGCACTTGATGAGCTTCATGATCTATATCCTCCATTGGAAAACACCGAAAGTGTGCGAAAATTATACCCTATTATCATACTCATTTTTTTTCCGGGCCGCGTCAACTGAAATCCTTGGAAGTTCATGCTTTTTTACAAGTTCCCTTGCAATATGCCGGGAAGTTTTTTATAATGTATGCAGAATATACGCTTATGCGGGAGGCAGAGATATGAACACCATCTTCATCGGCATCGCCGAGGGCACCGGCAGCGGCAAAACCACCCTCACGGAGCACCTGGTGTCCCGGTTCGGCGACGATATCGCCGTGGTGCACCACGACAACTACTATAAGCGGCAGGACTGCTCCTTCGAGGAGCGCTGCAAGCAGAATTACGACCACCCGGACGCCTTCGACACGGACCTGATGATCCAGGACCTGAAAAAGCTGAAGGCGGGCCAGACCATCTACTGCCCCGTGTATGACTACGCGCTGCACAACCGCACCGATCAGACCGTGGAGATCAGGCCCGCCAAGGTGATCATCGTGGAGGGCATCCTGATCTTCCAGAATAAAGAGCTGCGGGACCTGCTGGATATCAAGATCTTCGTGGAGACCGACGCCGATGTGCGCATCCTCCGCCGGGCCCTGCGGGACGTGGAGGAGCGGGGGCGCTCCATGCAGTCGGTGGTGACCCAGTATCTGACCACGGTGAAGCCCATGCACGAGCAGTTCGTGGAGCCCACCCGGAAGTATGCCGACATTGTGGTGCTGGAGGGGGGCCACAACCTGGTGGCCCTGGACCTGATCATGCAGCGCATCGCCAACCACATCGCGGAGAACTGACGTGAAGGCGGTCCGTTACGCCGGGGCGGCTGTGTGCCTGGCTCTGGCGGCGTATTTCATGGCCCCGCTGGTCATGGGCATCCTGCACATCGGCATGGTGTATCCGGCGGCGCTGCTGGCCCTGGCGGCGGCTATGCTCCTGCGGCCCCGGTGGTTCCGGCGGCTTCCCCGGTGGCTGCGGCGCACCGGCGGGGCCTTGCTGGGGGCGGGACTGGCCCTGCTGGCGGCGGTGCTGGTGATGATGGCCGTCCAGGCCGGGAACCGGCCCGGGCCGGAGGACTGCACCGTGGTGGTGCTGGGATGCCAGGTGTCCGCCAGCGGCGAGCCCACGGTGATGCTCCGAGACCGCATCGACGCGGCGTATGACTATCTGACCGCCCATCCGGAAAGCCGGTGCGTGGCCTCCGGCGGGCAGAACGACAACGAGCCCATCTCCGAGGCGGCCTGCATCCGCAACACCCTGGCGGCCCGTGGCATTGACCCGGACCGCATCCTGCTGGAGGACCGGTCCCGGTCCACGGAGGAGAATCTGCGCTTCACGGCGGAGATCATCCGGCAGCAGGGGTTTAACCCCCGGGTGGCCATCGCATCGGATAATTTTCACCAGCTGCGGGCCTCGGTATGGGCCAGGCGCTGCGGCCTGGAGGCGGAGTCCCTGGGCTGCGCCAGCTGGTGGCCCCTGGGTCCGGGCTATTGGGCCCGGGAGGCCGTGGCCGTGGTGGTGCTGGAGGTTGGGAGTCTGCTGTAGGGGACGCTCCGCTGGGGCGGACAAGAGTCGTCCGCCCCAGCGGTTGGGTGACAAGAGAATTACTGCTTCGCCAGGGCGGACGACATGTCCGCCCGTTTTTTGGCATTTTTACGGCAACAAGGCATCTGTCATGACATAAAATCGAAAACTGCCAGCCATAAGCCGAACGAAATACCGAAAACATTACCAATGATTATCGTTATCGAAACAGCGTTTTTTCGACTTGATTTTTTCGGGTTTTTATGCTATATTAGCACGTAAGAAAGTAAGGGCGGAGAAGAACGGATTCCGCCTTTGGGAGGGGGCGCCGGCGTGGGCTTGTACATCGGAAAAATGGACCGCAAATGGCTGTCGCGGGTGCTTATCATCATGCTGGCGGATATTCTGGGGATTCTGGGGTCGTATCTGCTGGCCCTGTGGGCCCGGTTCGACCTCCACTTCATGGATATTCCGCCGGAGTTTCTGCAGGGATATCTGAGCACCATCTGGTGGTGGGTACTGATCTGCCTGGCGGTGTTCTGGTTATGCAACCTCTATAACAGCATCTGGCGGTTTGTCAGCGTGGACGCGCTGATGCGGATCATCCTGGCCTATGTCATCCTGGGCGGGCTGAGCTTCGGGTGCGTGAAGCTGTTCCACATTGTGATGCCCCGGTCGTACTATGTGTGGGGCCTGCTGTGCAGCTTCTTTATCACCGCCGGTATCCGGTTTTTCTATCGGGGCGTGCGGTATCTGCGCAACCGGGTGCCCGGCAGCCAGAAGGGCACCGAAAACGTGATGATCATCGGCGCGGGCCAGGCCGGGCGGCAGCTGATCCGGGAATACGCCGTCAGCAGTCATCTCAACAGCCGGGTGGCCTGTCTCATCGACGACAACCCCGCCAAGCGCGGCCGGATTCTGGAGGGCGTGCGCATTGTGGGCGGCCGCCGGGACATTCCCCAGGCTGTGAAACGGTACGACATCCGCAAGATCATCTTCGCCATCCCGTCCCTGCAGGGGGCCGGGCGGCAGGAAATTCTGAACATATGCAGCAAAACCGGGTGCCAGATCCAGGTGGTGCCGGGCATCTATCAGTTGGTCAAGGGCGAGGTCACCATCAGCAAGCTCCGCCGGGTGGAGCTGCAGGACCTGCTGGGCCGGGACCCCATCCGGGTGAACCTGGGGGAGATCTGCGGCTATATCAACGACAAAACGGTGCTGATCACCGGCGGCGGCGGGTCCATCGGCAGCGAGCTGTGCCGCCAGATCGCCCGGCACAAGCCCCGGCGGCTGGTGATCTTCGACATCTACGAAAACAACGCCTACGACATCCAGATGGAACTGCGCCGGGAGCACCCGGAGCTGACGCTGGACGTGTGCATCGGTTCCGTCCGGGACCGGGGACGGGTGGACGATCTGCTGGACACCTATCAGCCGGACCTGATCTTCCACGCGGCGGCCCACAAGCATGTGCCGCTGATGGAGGACAGCCCCAACGAGGCCATCAAGAACAACGTATTCGGTACATACAACATGGCCCAGTCCGCCGCGGCCCACGGGGTGAAGCGCTTCGTGCTGATCTCCACGGACAAGGCCGTGAACCCCACCAACATCATGGGGGCCTCCAAGCGCCTGTGTGAGATGGTGGTGCAGATGATGGACCGGCGCAGCGACACGGAGTTCGTGGCGGTGCGGTTCGGCAACGTCCTGGGCAGCAACGGCAGCGTGGTGCCGCTGTTCGAGCGGCAGATCGCCTGCGGCGGGCCGGTGACCGTGACCCATCCGGAGATCACCCGGTTCTTCATGACCATCCCCGAGGCGGTGTCCCTGGTGCTGCAGGCGGGATACTATGCCAAGGGCGGGGAGATTTTCGTGCTGGATATGGGCCAGCCGGTGAAGATCGACGACATGGCCCGGCAGCTGATCCGCTTGTCCGGCTTCGAGCCGGACGTGGACATCCCCATTATCTACACCGGTCTGCGGCCGGGGGAGAAGCTGTATGAGGAGCTGCTGATGGACGAGGAGGGCCTGCAGGATACCGCCAACCGGCTCATCCATGTGGGACGCCCCATCGACATGGACGACGAGGCCTTCTGCCGCCAGCTGGAGGCTCTGGAGCGGGCCTGCCGGCACAACAGCCCGGACATCCGCCGCTGCGTGGCGGACATGGTGCCCACCTATCACCCCAAGAAAGACTGACAGGCTATAGAAGCCTCGCAGAGTTTGCCGCCCGCAGGCGGCAAATCAAGTGAGATCATTTTCGCCCGGGGCGTATACCTGGGCGAAAATTCTTCTCAGTCTGCAAGCCTTTTATTAAAAAAGGGCTATGCCCTTTTTTAATAAACTCAGGGACCCCGCCAAATGGCGGGGTCCCTGAGTTTTTCACTGGTGCGTTTATTCCTCAAAATCGAAAATGGCCTTCTTTTCCAGCAGGGGGCCGAAGCGGTCCTTCCACCGGTGGTGCATGGGGGACACGTCATAGGCCGCCAGGGCCGCCGGGTCCATGTCCAGCCGGATCAGCACATGGTACCGGTTCTCCCGGTCCACGCAGTTGGGGAATACCTCCGCGCCCCGGACGCCGGGAATGTCCCCGGCCGCGGAAAAAATCTCCCGGATCTCCGGCAGATACGCCTGCCAGTCCCCGGCGTCTGCCCGGAACCGGGTCAGAATGCAGTGCCTCACAGCCGCCCCTCCTCACAGGCCGATATACGGAATAATCAGGCCCAGGATCATGACAATGGCCATCAAAAGGGCCACGCCCATGGCCACATACCGGGTCCAGTTTTGCTTTTTCATGGGGTTTCCTCCTTCGGTATCACGCGCTTGATGCTCTTTTCCACCTTTCGCCGGGGGGCCAGCACCTCGTGGCCGCAGCCGGTGCACCGCAGGCGGATGTCCATCCCCACCCGCAGCACCTCCCACCGGCGGCTGCCGCAGGGGTGGTCCTTTTTCAGTTCAACGATATCATGGAGCTTCAGGTCCATTGGCTGCCCGCCTTTCCGGTCTATGATTTTTTGATATCCTCCCAGTACCGCCGGGCGGCCTGTTCGGTCTTGTTGTCGCCGTATTGGTAATAGGTCACGTCCCCCAGGGCCTCCGGCAGATACCGCTGGGCCACATAGTGGTGGGGGTAGTCGTGGGGGTATTTGTAGGCCGGGGCCTTGCCGCTGCCGGTGCTGTCGGCGTGGACGTTCTGCAGGTGCCGGGGCACCTGAACCACCCTGCCCCGGCGGATGTCGTCCATGGCGGCGATGATGGCGTTGTGGGCGGAGTTGGACTTGGGAGCCGTGGCCAGCAGAATGGCCGCCTCCGCCAGAGGCAGTCTGGCCTCCGGCAGGCCCAGCTCCCGGGCGGCGTCCACGCAGGCCTTGGTAACGGCCATGGCCTGGGGATAGGCCAGCCCCACGTCCTCGGCGGCGATGACCAGCAGCCGCCGGCAGGGGGACAGCAGGTCCCCGGCCTCCAGCAGCCGCCCCAGGTAATACACCGCCGCGTCCGGGTCGGAGCCCCGGATGGACTTCTGCAAGGCGGACAGCAGGTCGTAATGCTCGTCCCCCTCCCGGTCATAGCGCATGGCGCTGCGCTGGGCAGCCTGGGCGGCGTCCGCCGCCGTGATGCGCAGACCTCTGTCCACCGGCCGGGCGGCCCGGTCCAGCAGCTCCACGGCGTTGACGGCCTTGCGCACGTCGCCGCCGCACCCGGCGGCGATAAGCCCCGGCACCTCCTCCTCCCAGGTCAGGGGCAGGGGACTGCGGCTGCGGACAATGTCCAGGGCCCGCAGCACGGCGGGCAGAGTCTCCTCCGCCGTCAGGGCCTTGAACTCGAACACCGTGCTGCGGGACAGCAGGGCGTTGTACACATAGAAATAGGGATTCTCCGTGGTGGAGGCGATGAGGGTGATCTTGCCGTTTTCCATGAACTCCAGCAGGCTCTGCTGCTGCTTCTTGTTGAAATACTGGATCTCGTCCAGGTACAGCAGCACCCCGTTGGGGGCCAGCATGGTGTCCACGTCCGCGATGATGGCCTTCACGTCCTGCAGGGACGCCGTGGTGGCGTTCAGGTGGTACAGGGCCTTCTCCGTGCGCTTGGCGATGATGGAGGCGATGGTGGTTTTGCCGGTGCCGGAGGGGCCGTAGAAGATCATGTTGGCGGAGGTCCCGCCCTCGATGAGCCGCCGCAGCAGGGCACCGGGACCCAACAGGTGCTTCTGCCCCGCCACCTGATCCAGGGTCTGGGGCCGTATTTCGTCTGCCAATGGCCGCATGGCGGCAGCCTCCTTTCGTGTGGCCCGGGGCGCAAGGCCCCTGCCGGGGAAATCCTCAGGTATTATACCACACTTCGGCGGCTTTTGCACCCCCGATTTGCATTTTTCCCGGGGGTCTGGTACAATAGGGGGCGAGGTGATCTGTTATGAAATCTCCCCAGGAGGTGGCCGCCATCATCCGGCGGCTGAAGGAGCTGTATCCAGACGCGGCGTGTTCCCTGGACTATGGAAAGGACTATGAGCTGCTGTTTTCCGTGCGCCTGGCGGCCCAGTGCACCGACGCCCGGGTGAACCAGGTGACCCCGGCGCTGTTTGCCCGGTTTCCTACCCTGGAGGCCTTTGCCGCCGCCAGCCCGGAGGAGGTGGGGGAATACGTCCGCTCCTGCGGCTTCTGGCGGGCCAAGGCCCGGGATATCGTGGCCTCGGCGCAGATGCTGCTGTCGGATTTCGGCGGCCGGGTGCCGGACAATATGGAGGACCTGCTGCGGCTGCCCGGCGTGGGCCGCAAAACCGCCAACCTGATCCTGGGGGACGTGTACGGCCAGGCGGGCTACGTCTGCGACACCCACTGCATCCGGATCACCGGCCTGCTGGGGCTGACGGACGGGTCCAAGGACCCCCTGAAGGTGGAGCAGCAGCTGCGGGCCTGCATCCCGCCGGAGGAGTCCAGCAATTTCTGCCACCGGATGGTGCTCCATGGCCGGGCGGTGTGCGTGGCCCGGCGGCCCGACTGCGCCGGCTGTACCCTGCGGGACCTGTGCGACTATGGGAAAACCGTCCGGGAGCCGTAAGCGGAAGTAAGAGCGTTTATAACGCAATTTTGCTATGCAAAAGCATAGCAAAAAATAGAATGTGCCATTCCCTCGCCCCTTCGGGGCAACCGGGAATGATGCACAAAACTTCATGCACAGAAGATTTTGCCTGTTTTCGCGGTGCGCCGCACAGTGCATGAAGTTTTATGCCCCGGCGATTGACAGCCGCAGGGGAAAGGGGTATAGTATCGCCGGGAGCCGTCTTTCCCGGAAAATGGCGGCTGTTCGCTTATCTCGGGAGGTGTGTTTGTTGAAGGAAATGCTTTCTCTGTTTCTGACCTTCGCTAAGGTGGGGGTCATGACCTTCGGCGGCGGCTATGCCATGCTGCCGATCCTGCAGCGGGAGGTGGTGGAGAACAAGGGCTGGGCCACCGATGAGGAGCTGACCGATTACTTTGCCATCGGCCAGTGTACCCCCGGCGTCATCGCCGTGAACACCGCCACGTTTATCGGCCAGAAGCGCCGGGGCATCATCGGCGGCATCGTGGCCACCCTGGGCGTGGTGTTCCCGTCTCTTATCATCATTGCGGCCCTGGCCGGGGTCATCGACGCGTTTTCCCATCTGGCCTGGGTGCAGCACGCCTTTGCCGGGATCCGGGTGTGCGTGTGCGTGCTGATTTTCAACGCCGTGCTGAAGCTGTGGAAGGGCGCGGTGAAGGACGTGTGGGGCCTGGTGATCTTCCTGGTAATCCTGGCACTGTCGGTGTTCACCAAGCTCTCGCCCATTATCTATGTGTTGGCGGCAGCCGTGGCGGGGCTGCTGATCAAGAATCTGGGGGCGAAGCGGTCATGATCTATCTGCAGCTGTTTTACGAATTTTTCAAAACCGGCCTGTTCGCCGTAGGCGGCGGCCTGGCCACTCTGCCGTTTCTGTACGATATGGCGGACCGCACCGGCTGGTTCACCCGGCCCCAGCTGGCGGATATGCTGGCGGTCAGCGAGTCCACCCCGGGCCCCATCGGCGTGAACATGGCCACCTATGTGGGCTTCATCACCTGCGGCATCCCCGGGGCCATTATTTCCACCCTGGGCTTGGTGACGCCGTCCGTCATCGTGATTCTGATCATCGCGGCCTTTCTGAAGGCCTTCCGCCACAACCGCTATGTGGAGGCGGCGTTTTTACGGTCTGCGCCCGGCGTCCACGGCTATGGTGGCGGCGGCGGGCCTGTCGGTGGTGGCCATCACCTTGCTGAACACCGGGGCAGCGGGCCTGGCCATCGTCAACTGGAAGGCCCTGGCCCTGGCGGCGGTGATCCTGGTGCTGACCCGGTGGGTCAAGCCCACCAAGGGCCTGCACCCCATCGTGTTCATCCTGGCCTCCGCCGTGGTGGGCGTGGTGTTCAACTTCTGAAGCCTGACCCTTGCGGGCAGGGAGCGCTGTGCGCTTCCTGCCCGTTTTTTGTATGCTTATGCGCTTTTGGCGGGGACCGCGCCTCTGGGCGCGGCGTGACTGTCGAAATGAGGGACATAAACGAAATTTAGTTTATATTTCGGGCCGGAGAAGGGAGCCGTTCCTCGCAAAAACGGGTTTTTACCGCTAAGAACGCGTTAAGAAACTTTGAAAAATTAACACGTTTTTTATATAGTTCTTATAAAAAACGGCGCTTTTGGCATAAAGAAAGTGAGAAGCACTGGAATATTTGACGGAACGAACAAATTGCAAGTTCATAATTTGTTCAAATTCCCATTCAGAATCCCGGTGCTGAAATCTTGACAATCCGGCCCAAAAACGGTAACATAAAAGAACCAAATCTGAGGAGGTAAATCACCCTAATGGAAAAGAAAGGTACCAAAATAGCGTATTTTATTGCGCTGGCGATCGTTGTGATCGCTCTGGTCATCGCGAAGGTCACCAACGATGGCAGCGGCTTCATCGCCACCGGTTGGGCCCTGTTCCCCCCGATCGTGGCCATTGCCTTGGCCCTGATCAGTAAGGAAGTGTATTCTTCCCTGTTCCTGGGCTGCCTGGCCGGCGCTCTGCTGCTGGCGAATTTCCAGCCCTGGCAGATGGTGGTGAATTTTGTCGGCGCCGGCGAGGGCGTGGGCATGATCAATGCCATCGACATCTCCATCCTGATCTTCCTGGTGATGCTGGGCATCATGGTGGACCTGATGAACAAGGCCGGCGGCTCCGCCGCCTTCGGCCGCTGGGCCTCCAAGGCCGTCACCACCCGCCGCGGCGCGCAGCTGCTGACCATGCTGCTGGGCGTGCTGATCTTCATCGACGACTATTTCAACTGCCTGACCGTGGGCGCCGTCATGCGTCCCGTCACCGAGAGCCACAAGATCTCCCGGGCAAAGCTGGCCTACATCATCGACGCCACCGCCGCCCCCGTGTGCATGCTGGCCCCCGTGTCCTCCTGGGCTGCCGCCGTTGCCTCCTATGTGCCCGATGGCTTCCCCGGCTCCCGCATCAGCATGTTCCTGAGCCAGATTCCCTGGAACTACTACTGCATCCTGACCCTGATCATGGTCATCGTCATCTCCGTGCTGAACATTGACTACGGCCCCATGCTGACCCATGAGTACAACGCCCAGGTGAAGAACGACCTGTTCACCACCCCCGAGCGTCCCTTTGAAGGCGCCGACGACTACGAGGAAGGCACCAAGCACTCCTCCGTGCTGGACCTGCTGCTGCCCGTTATCGTCCTGATCGCCCTGTGCATCATCGGCCTGATCTGGACCGGCGGTGTGTTCGACACCGAGAGCGACAACTATCAGAACTTCGTCATGGCCTTCTCCGACGCTTCTGCCGGTCCCGGCCTGTGCCTGGCTCCATCGTGGCCCTGGTGTTCACCTTCGTGTACTACTGGCTGCGGGGTCTGATCAAGTTTGAGAAGTCCATGGAGTCCATCCCCAACGGCTTCATCCAGATGATCTCCCCCATCCTGATCCTCTGCTTCGCCTGGACCCTGTGCGGCCTGTGCCGTGACGATGGTCTGCAGGTCGGCGAGTTCGTTCGCGGCGTCATGGCCAACACCGGCTCCCTGGCCAAGTTCCTGCCCGCCGTCATCTTCATCGTGGCCTGCTTCATTGGCTTCGCCACCGGTACCTCCTGGGGCACCATCGGCATCATGGTCCCCCTGGTCTGCGCCGTGTTCGACTGGTATGATCAGTCCACCCTGCTGTCCATCGGTCTGGCCGCTTCCTGCGCCGGCGGCGTGTGCGGCGACCACCTGTCCCCCATCTCCGACACCACCATCATGGCTTCCGCCGGTGCACACTGCTTCCATCTGAACCATGTGTCCACCCAGATCCCCTACGGCGTCACCGTGGCTGCCGTGTCCTTCGTCAGCTTCATCATCGCCGGTCTGGTGCAGAACGTTGTGGTCTGCATGATCATCGCCGTGGCTCTGATGATCGGCACCCTGCTGGTGATCCGCGCCATCGTGGCCAAGAAGCACACCGGTATCTTCCAGGAAATGGCCAACGCCGGCAAGGCTATGGCCAAGTAAGCAAGTCCCTGCTTATTCAAAAACAGGTCCGCTGCGGCGGACCTGTTTTTTCTTTGCCGCAAGCCCTTGCGGCTGCGCCGTGCCGGGGATGCATTCGCAGGCGGTCATACCGGGTCGCATTAGAAAAAATCATGTGAATTTTGTCAAAAATTCCTTGCTTTTTTGGTGAAAAAGGTATAAAATATTCGGGAAGATTTTCTGGGAGGACTGGATCAATATATGAGCAACCCCTATAAGACCCGCGAGGGCGGGGCCACCGTCACGGTGTTCGTGCCCTACGACTGCAACAACCACTGCCCCTTCTGCATCAACAAAAAGGAATACGCCGACTGCACCGGCTTCAGCCTGGACGCCATTCTGGACAGCATCCGCACCATGGACGCCATCACCCCCCCGGTGCGACTTTGTGTTCACCGGCGGCGAGCCTCTGGCCAATCTGGAGGCCCTGCAGAAAATGCTGGACGCCATCCCCACCACCCACAAGGTGTATATCAACACCACCTTCCCGGTGCAGACCGGCTTCTACACGGCGGAGGAGATGCTGGACTTTACCCGCCGCAACCGGGACAAGATCACCTGCATGAACATCTCCCGCCACCTGGTGAAATATGTGGAGGAGAGCCCCGACCAGGTGCTGGGGCAGATCGCCTGTCCCACCCGCATCAACTGCGTGCTGTATAAGAAGTACCCGGCGGAGAAGCTCCCCCAGTATGTGGAGCGGTTCCTGCCCTACGGCATCCCCATCCAGTTCCGGTACGACTATACCGAGACCACGCCGAAGAACCTGTATGACCAGGACCATGACCCCATTCTGCAGGACCTGAAGCGGCTGTTCACCTATCGGGGGCTGGACGGCTGCCGCATGCGCAACGGCTTCCACTTCGAGTATAAGGGCCTGCACATGACCTATCACAAGACCCTGCCCTATTCCACCATTGAGGAAACCGGGGACGACGGCGTGACCTATGACATTCTGTACGACATTCTCATCAAGCAGAACGGCGAGATCCACTCCGATTGGACCGGCGTGAAGATGGACGTGGAGAAATACCGCCGCGTCACCTTTGAGCCCTATGACCTGCGGGTGCTGGAGGGCGCCGTGGACTTCTGAGAAAAAAACGTCCGGCTGAGCCGGACGTTTTTTGAGACTGTCCAAAAAGCTTGCAGTCAGCCGCGCGCATAATTTGTTTGCCGGCAGCAAACAAATTTGCAGACTAAGTATTTTTTGCCAGGTACACGCCCCGGCAAAAAATGGATTGCACTTGATTTGCCGCCTGCGGGCGGCAAACTCTGCGAGACTTTCTTGACAAGCTGTAAAAAACGTCCGGCTGAGCCGGACGTTTTTTATGCTCAGGGCCGTTCTCTGAAAAACGCCTGAATTTCGTCCGCGGTGCAGGCGGCGCTGCCCTGGGCGAAGCCGTCCCGGCCGCCGCCCCGGCTATGGAGGGCCTGGTTCATGTCCCGGATCAGGGGACGCAGGTCCTGCCCCGGGTGGATCACGGCCCAGCGATAGCTGCCGTCGCTGCCGGCGAAAACGGCGCACCGGCCGCCGCAGGTGCCGCTGACGGCGTCGCACAGCCGCCGGACGCTGTCCGGCTCCAGGTCCGGCTGCACCAGCAGCACGTTCCCAGCGTTCTGATAGCGCTCCGCCAGCTGCCGGAACGACTGCTCCTCCAGGGCGGCGCAGCGCTCCCGGCTCTCCCGCAGCTGCCCCTCCAGCCGCTGCACCGCCGGGAAGGCTGCCAGCGGCTTCACCGACAGGGCCTGGCCGATCAGGCGGCTCTGGTCCCAGGCCCGGGACAGGTAGTCCATGGCCCGGCCGCCGCACAGCAGCTCCAGCCGCACGCCCTCCCGGAGCTTCTGGCAGGACAGGAACTTCACCAGTCCCACCTGGCCGCTGGCGGCTACATGGGTGCCGCAGCAGGCGCAGCAGTCGGCCCCGGGGAACTCCGTGATCCGCACCGGCCCCTCCAGGGCTTTTTTGCTGCGGTAGGGGATGGCGGCCAGCTCCTCCGGGGCGGGATAATAGGCCCGGAAGGGGTGATTTTCCCAGATGTAGCGGTTGGCCCGGGCCTCCACCTCCAGCACCTGCTCCCAGGTCATGGGGGCGTTATAGTCGATGGTGACCACGTCCGCCCCCATGTGGAAGCCCACATTGTCGCAGGAAAAGGCAGCGCACAGCATACCGCTGACGATGTGCTCGCCGGAGTGCTGCTGCATATGGTCAAAGCGGCGGGACCAGTCGATGGCGCCGTGGACGGAGGCCCCCACGGTCAGGGGCCGGTCGCAGGTGTGGAGCACCAGGCCGTCCCGCTCCTGGACGTCCAGCACCGCCGCGCCGCCCAGGTCGCCGTGGTCCGCCGACTGGCCGCCGCCCTCCGGGTAAAAGGCCGTGCGGTCCAGGGTCACAAGATATGTGTCCCCCTTGCCGGGCCGGCAGTCGGTGACGACGGCGTCGAACTCCTTCAAAAATGCGTCCCGGTCATACAGCTTCTCGGTGTCCATGGGGCATCCTCCTCTGATGTTTTTCTCCTATCATGCCACATCCCGCCGGGATTTGCAAGGTTTCCCTTGCCGGTGGGTGGGAAATGTGGTATAATACCCCTGGTTATGCGCCCGTGGCGAAATTGGTATACGCGATGGATTTCGGTGATGTCACCTCAGTGAGGGGTTTTTGTTGTGTGTTGACGCGGGATTTGTGTACCGCCGTTGACAAGCACTTGGAGGGGAGGCTCTTATGGCGCAAGCGGCATCAAAAGGAAACTGCTATCTTTGCGGGGGAACGATTTCCAAAACAGCGTTTAAGAAGCATCTGCTGGAAAAGCACAATGATGCTGCCGACGATGCGCAGACGTGCAAGCTGCTGAAGGTGGAGGGCACAGACGAAAAGGCGTATTGGCTGTATCTGGATATGCCGATGAGCGCCACGCTAAAAACGCTCGATCGGTTCCTGCGGGATATCTGGCTGGAATGCTGTGGGCACGAAAGCGCGTTTTTTGTGGGGAACTATGAGCAACTCTCGAAAAACACCATGGTCGGGATGCTGCGCGATGGGAGCAAGCGCCATTATGAGTATGATTTCGGCTCTACAACGGAGCTGACGATCACGGTAGTGGGAACACTGCTGCGCCCGAAGCAGCGCAAAGCTGTTCGTCTGCTCGGGAGAAACGAGCCGATCCGCTTCCTGTGCGGAAAATGCGGAAAGGAAGCCGATTGGATCTGCTGTGAATGCGAATGGGAGAATCAGTATCCGTATTTCTGCGAAGACTGCATGGAAAGCCATCCGCACGATTCTGCGCTTCCAATCGTAAATTCTCCGCGTATGGGCGTGTGCGGCTATTGCGGAGAGGACGACGTCTATACCTTTGACCCGGCTCCGTTTTTGAAGTAAAAAATCAGGCGGCCGGCGGACGCTTGCGCCGCCGCTCGCCTGTATATGCGCCCGTGGCGAAATTGGTATACGCGATGGATTTAGGTGATGTCACCTCAGTGAAGTTTTTTCTGGCATATAATCACATAACATGATACACTAAAAACAGCTGATGTGGAAATGCAGCTCATATGCGGGCATGATGGAATTGGTAGACATGCGAGATTTAGGTTCTCGTGGAGTAATCCGTTGGGGTTCGAGTCCCCATGCCCGCACCAAATTACAAGCTGCATTTTCGTTTTGGAAAATGCAGCTTTTGGCATTTCTGAAACAAAGATTATAGCGAAGAGGGGTGCGTAAAATGCTTTCAATTAATGATTACTTGGATAACATCTTGATCGACTTTGAATCTTACGCTCGCTCTGGTGTAAAGCTGTGCGATTTAAAAAGCGTTCATTATGATGCCGGCAGAATCCCTGATTATTCAAGTCTTCACATTCAACAATTATATTTACTTCGCTATGCATATTCTTTTGAGTATAAGCGCATGTATGAAGCACTGCTCCACCGTGCGGATTTTGGCTCAAGCATAGCAGTTACCTCCATTGGGTGTGGAAGCATGCTTGACTACTGGGCACTCGCTAATGTTGTACCAGAGTCGTGCAGAATTCGATATCGGGGAATCGATACAATCGATTGGGCATATCAGATAAGTGCACGGAATCAAGATGACATGAAGTTTATATGTCATGATGCAATTGACTGTCTCTTCAAAGCTAAAACACTTTCTGCCGATGTGTACATTTTCCCAAAGTCTATAAGCGAGTTCCCCGCCAGTGTGATGCGACGCATTGGACAGATTTTTGGCGAAAAAATGCCTGCCGGGAACACTGTTTTCTTCCTGTTTTCTTTGCGAACTGATTTGGGCAGTCTGGAACGAGATGTGAACCGCACAAGAGCACTTTTTAATGCTATGCTTGGAAATGGTTTTAGCTCAAATGACGATCCGAACAGCTACTATCACTTTGCAGATGAATGGCGTGGAAAGAAAATCAGAGAAGTAGATAATGAGTTTCGCCATCCTTGGGATACTGTCAAGTTTTTTGACAGAAGACTTGCATACATGCTGTATTGGCTATGATGGCGAGCACTGTGAAGGTGATTGCGAACGCAGGCTTGATGGTGGCCAATTCTTACTTGTCAACAAGCTCAATGGCAAATTTTTGAGTTTAGAAAAGAGGTGTGATTTGTGATTATAAGTGCCAGTCGTCGAACCGATATTCCAACATATTATTCGAAATGGTTTTTTAACCGACTTAAGGAGGGATATGTCCTGGTTCGTAATCCTATGAACGCACACCAAATAAGCAAAATTCCTCTAAATCCCGATGTAGTAGATGGCATTGTATTCTGGACCAAAAATCCCATTCCCATGCTTGAAAAACTGGATATGCTCCGAGACTATATGTACTACTTCCAGTTTACGCTTAATTCATATGCACAGGACGTCGAAACACACATCCCAAGTAAGCAGAGCCATGTCATTCCCGCATTCAAAAAATTATCGGACTTGATTGGGCCTAATCGCGTCATTTGGCGATATGACCCCATTTTATTGAACGATACATACACTCCAGAGTATCACATCCGATATTTTGAAAAAATCGCAAAAGAACTAAGCCCATATACAAAAAAATGCACGATTAGTTTTATAGATTTTTATCGCAATACATCAAGAAATGTCTCCGGCTTGGCTTTGCATGATTTCCCACAAAAAGTCCAAAGAAGTCTTGCAAAAGAACTCGCTGCAATCGCCCATAGCTACGGTCTCCAAATTGATACTTGCGCCGAGGGAATTGAGTTGCAGGAATACGGAATTGAGCACGCTCGCTGTATAGATGATCGTTTACTAAGCAGGTTGCTCAACTGCCCTCTTGAAGTGGGAAAAGATAAGAACCAACGCCTCGAGTGCGGATGTATTGAGAGTCTTGATATTGGAGCGTATAACACATGTCGAAATGGTTGCAAGTATTGTTACGCAAATTATAGCGCAAAAACAGTATTCACGAACTCCAATAAGCACAATCCGGAATCTCCGCTGCTTTTTGGTGAAGTAGGACCTGAGGATAAAATTACCGAGCGGAAAGTCAAGAGTTGTAAAGTAACTCAGATTAGGTTTGATGTATAATCTTCTCCATCACTATCTCATCAATCTCTTGTTCCAGTACTTGAACTTTCCCCTGTAACGACAAAATGTGGGCGTCGAGGATTGGTTTCCTCAACGCCCACATTTTTTGCAGCTGTGCCAGCTTCTCTACTTCCTCGGCACACTGCTCTCGCACAGTTCCGGCACACGCCTGCACCTGTTCATCCAGCACCTCCTCATGGATACGGTGGGAGGAGCAATAAGATTTTCCATTCCGGTGATACCCACGGCACAATAAGCCGTCAGAAGAGATACAACGGGAACGACTTGAGCGCGTGGCGAATGAAATCTCCGCGCGCAGTGAAACGGTCAAGGATGTTCCGCTTGACCTGTTCCATCCGAGCGAAGCAGCTTTAGAAAAAGGCGATGCCTTTTATTACGAAATGCTTCGTGCCATCGGTCCTACCAAGGACGCATGGCGTGATTACAAAAAGTACATCCGCCGTTATGAAACATATCTTCACGACATTCGCGCTTTCAACGGTACTATTCGGAATTTCATCAGCTTTAGTCTGTCCAAGCTGAAGCATAACAGCCCAGAGGACTATGCCGCAGCACTCTACGGCTTCTACAATGATGAACGCATTGCGGAAAAGCTCATCGTCAATCCCATCCGCAACAACGGCGACTGCTATACGACCCACGATGCCTACGAGCTTTCCTATGTGCCGCGGCCGCTGCCGGACGGCTCTGTCGCTATCTGTCAGGAGCATGTGACAGATAGCTTACAGGCACTGATGAAAGCCGATTATATGCTGGCGCTGAACAGTGGGCACAACATCCGCCGCTGCATCATCTGCGGACGGTATTTTCTGCTCAAGAGCGGTGTCCATGCTTTGTACTGCGAAGGGGCGTGCCCCCATGCGCCCGGCTACACCTGCCGACAGTTCGGCACGGTGGAGTTGCAGAAGGAACTGGCGAAGGACATTCCCAAGGTCAAAGTCAAGGTGACCGCCTTTGCCCGCATCACAAAGGATATGCAGCGGGGTACGATCTCACAGGAGGACGCAAGAAAAGCCAAGGACTATGTGCGGGATCTGCTCTATGACGCTCTGCGTGACGCGAATATCTCCGTAGAGGCTTTCGAGCAGCGTATTTCCTCTGAGCGCGTTTACCAGCACTGTGGGATCACCAGAACGGCCAATCCGAGGGGCCGTCCGCCGAAGGAAAAGGCGGGTGAGCAAGCATGACCAACGAGCAACTAATTCGCCAATATTATGACGGCGATGAAGCTGCGCTGGAAAAGCTGTACCATAAAAACATCGGTCTGATCCGCGGCATCGCCAAGGAAGCAGCAGCGGAGTTCAACTGCCTGACGGCGGACTCACATCATCCGAATCAGTGTTCCGCGTATACGAAAACGATTCTGGACGATCTCTGCGGCGAGGGCGCATTGGAACTTCTGACGCGGATTCAGAGCAAAGAATATGACGAGAGCCGCGCCGCGCTCACCACCTACCTCTACCCGCATTTGAGGGGGCGCATGACCCGCTGGCTGGAGCAGAATATTGGCTGTATGGCGTTGAGCAAGGACGAGATGACTGCCGTCCGGCAGACGCAGAGGCTGTATCATGCCGCATGGAAGGATACCGGCGAAATTGCGGAGGAGTTGGGCATCTCCGAGGCTCGTGTCATCCGATATGTTCGCTACAATACCCATTTCCTCGGTGTGCATGATCTTGTCCCGGAGGGTTATGACGGCGATCCCTACGAGCGGCTGATGCCGGGGATGCTCTCGTTTCGGCGGAGCAAGCCGTGTACCGCAAGGTCTGCATCGAGCTTCTTCGGGAGCTGTTCGACACCCTGCCGAAGAAGGACAGGACATTCTCGGCAAGACCTGCGGCGTGTTCGGATACCCGGAGGCGACCTTGAAAGAGATCGGGATGTATCACATGATGATGGAGTCCGCCGCGGAGAAGGCGAAGAGCCGCGCGGTCGAGAAGCTGAGAGCGGCATATCCGGGAAGCAGGCTGCAAATGTGGAGGGCCGTCCACCGCATGATGCGGAGACCGGTTCCGCCGCCGGGGGAGGACAGTGAGCTGCGGCGCAATTTTCCGCAGTATGTCCGCGCCTTGGCGGAGGTCTATGGCGTGCTGAGCGAAGCCGCCTCAGATTTAAATAACATCTCTGTATAGTCAGAACAGCAATACAGACTTTTGTACACCCTCTTATGGTAGCATCTATGCAAGCGTCACAACTGATGCTATACTTTGAGAGGAGATGTCTTTATGCATTATTCCAAAACAAACAAGGTCTGCGCCACTTGCGCCTATTGGACCGGAAGCCGAAATCTGGTGAATTCCGGAAACTCTTCGGAGCCGACCAGCAATAGCGCCAAGTGCCAAATTCCAAACGGTTCCAATCGGGGCAGTACAAAGTTTTGCAGTTCTTCCTGCTCTAATTGGGCTAAGTGGCCGGTACTGAAGTAAAACGACACGGAGGGACTGCATTATGCTGACGGAAAAAGCCAATGCCATCTGCCTTTTGGAGGTTCTAAAGGAGTATTCCGATGCGGAACATATTCTGCCCATGCGGGAAATCATTGCAAAGATGCAGTCCCTCTACGGTATCAAAATCGACCGCCGCACCGTATACGGGGCTGTTGCGCTTTTGATCGAGCTCGGTTACGATGTCTCCCTTTACGAGGATAACGGCGTGGGCTATTACTTACGAGATCGGGAATTGGAGCCGTCGGAAGTCCTGCTGCTGACTGACGCGGTATATTCTTTCCCGTTCATCCCGGCAGGGCAGACCGAGCAGCTTGTCCAAAAACTGCAAAAGCAGCTCAGTGTCCACCAGCGGAAAAAGTATTGCCATCTGACCGTCGCCCGGCAGGGACATAAGACCGGTAACCGGCAGGTTTTTTGGAATATTGAGCAGTTGGACGAGGCCATTACACGCAAGAAGAAAGTGACCTTGGATTACTTGCACTACGGATATGACAAACGGCAGCATCCTACGGCGACCTACACTCTCAGCCCCTATGAGATGGTGTACACCAACGAACACTATTACCTTATCTGCGTCCCCGACCACGATCCGCACACGCGGTTGTACCGCATTGACCGCATGGCGGATATTCGGATACTGGACGAGCCCCGCAGCGAAACGCCGGCGCAGAAGCAAGAGGCACAAGATGCCGTTTACGCCTTTGTAGGTGCTCCGGAGCGGGTGGTGCTGCACTGCGACCGCGCCGTGCTGGACGATGTGCTGGACCGCTTTGGTACGGACATACAAATTTTTGAGCGGGACGAGCAGACCTTTACCGCCGTATTGACTACCCCGCCGCGCGGTGTGCGCTTTTGGGCACTGCAATACCTCTCCTTTGTGGAGGTGGCAGAGCCCGCTTGGCTGCGGCAGGAGATCATAGAAGTGCTAAAGGTCAATCACTATTTGACATGAGGTGATACTATATGCCACGGAATGAATTAGACTATTTCTTGAATCGGGTGCATCAAGCATATGTCGATGCACGAAAGCCATTGTGCACTGACGAGCTCTGCGAATTGACCATCGAACGTGGACGAAGCAGGACGATTTCAGGCATTGCAGAGGACTATTTTGCCGAGTTGCTTTATAAAGAAATAGGTAAAGGCTACCTTCATTTCTTTGTGGATTAACCCTTGGTTGGGGGGACACATAAAGTTTATCCTGATGTAATCGTCGCACGGCCTT
>VOFK01002185.1_pt1 | contig 26297 bp, 35 predicted proteins | sample 5384121 | NCBI WGS metagenome assembly VOFK01 (sample SAMN12384730, study PRJNA508395) | human gut metagenome | isolation source: healthy gut J | host: Homo sapiens | reverse complement strand
AGGACTGTGAAAGGGAAATATGACGATGCCGTGAAAGCATGGTTACAAACCAGCGCTATTCTTATCAGCAAAGTGGTATCAGATGTGTGAAGAAAAGGCAGCAGCACAGCCTGTCTGCTTCCGACAAAATAGACCGCATTGTCACCAACCGCGAGCGTTGGCGCTGCCTATTTTGCATTGTGGTATGGTTTGTGTACTGATTGTTATGGGCCCGTTCGGCAATTTTTAGGATTGACGAACGATGTGTTTGGCGTGGAATGGTTGCGGGCGGCGTTGGCAGCGCGTTGCTGGAGCGTTGCGCCGTGTGGGCTGGGGCCTGGTGGTGGTTTGTATTGTGGGCGGCGTGGCTGCTGTGCTGGGCTTTGTGCCGCAGATGCTGGTGCTGTTCTTGATGCTTTCCATCCTGGAAGACGTGGGCTATATGGCCCGTGTTGCCTTTATTATGGACGTAGTATCTTCCGCAAAGTTCGGCCTTTCCGGCAAAAGCTTTATCCCTATGCCGGATCGATTCTGGCTGCGTGCGTGCGCGTTAAGCGGCCAGCCGCAATCTTCATTGAAACGAACGCGACCGGCGCATGACCATTATGACCACCTGCTTTGTGCCTCTGCGGCGCCAAAAATGCCCATCATTGGCCTCGTTTTGCCGGCGCCCTGTGGGCGGCAGCGGCCTGGCGGCAAGCAAGCCTATTTTATCGGCGTAGTGTACATATTATCATCAGCGGCATCATGCTGAAAAGTGAAGGCGTTTGCCGGCGAGCCTGCCCCTTTTTGTGATGGAGCTGCCAGCCTACCACGTGCCCAGCGCAAAGAACGTGCTGCACGCCACCTGGGAGCGCGGTTGAGCTTTATCAAGCGCGCGGGCACCATCATTCTGGCTTTTCCATTGTTTTGTGAAACCCTGCAGGGGCTTCGGCTTTGTGGATGGCGCAGTTTGGCATGGTGGAGGACAAACAACTCCAGCTTCCGCATCCTGGCGGCCATTGGCAGCGCCAGGCCGCCTGATCTTTGCCCCCCGGCTTTGGGGACTGGCAGTCCTGCAGGTGGCGGTGTTTACCGGCTTGATTGCCAAAGGAAATGTGGTTTCCCCACCTTTGGGAAGTCCTGTTCCATGTGGGCTCTGAAGTGGGTCGGGAAGACGATTCCATCCCAGCCTGGACCAGGTGGCCCCCACTACACGGGAGGCCTACAGCTTTATGATTTTCAACCTGCTGTGCAAGTGCCGTGCTTTTTGCGGCCATGGCGCCATCAAGCGCGAAATGAACAATGCAAAGTGGGACGCTGGCTGCCATTGGTATGTGCGGCTTGCGTATGCCATTTCGCTGCTGGTGTACCAGTTTGGCGGCTTGCTGGCCGGCGAGGTTGCGTTTTGGCCTTGGCACTGTGGCGGCCGTCGCCGTCCCGGCGGTGCTCTCATCTACTTTGCGCCCGAACAAATATAACGCTGATCATGCGGGGCTCTGAGCTTTCCGCGAAAACTGAAAGGGCAAAGTGCGCGCCTGAGCGAGGTACGCGGCGACTCTGGAATTTACCTTACCATTCTTTTGGGGCTTGCTGGGTGCTTGCGGTGTTTGCTGCCATTGTGCAGCGGCATCCGCAAACGCAGAAGGGTGGCAATGCGCTGCAGCTGCGGTGGCGGCCGGTGGCGGGTGCGCCTTGTTCCGGTATGTGCCAGCACCTCGCGATTGATAGAAAGGGGGCTGCTGTAAAAGAAGCCGGCTCATGCTTCAGTTTTTTCATAGCGGCCCTTTTTATACAAGCTAGGCCCGATTGTGAAAACAAAATAATTCACAGATACCCACCGGTACCTCCGCCCCCACAATCTCGTTTTCTGGCGATAAACAGTTACCAACGCTTCATGTTCTTCTCAAATTTGCTGTATACGCTTTCTTTCAATTCCTCTTCATGGATTCCATGGAAGAAGCGCGACGTCATTAAGTCGAAAACTCCGCTGTTATCAACACCTTGATAGCCGCTGCCCAAAACGGCAAGAAGGTCACTGTATTTGTCGAACTCAAAGCCCGTTTCGACGAAGAGAACAACCTCGCCACTGCCGAAATGATGCAAAGCTGCCGGCATCAAAATCATCATTTATAGCATCCCCGGCCTGAAAGTACACGCGCCTGCGTTCGTCGTCGTGGGCTGAACGGCGAAAAATCCCAGCTACGCCTACATCAGCACGGGCAACTTCCACGAGAAGACATGCCGCCACCCCTATGCCGACTGCGGACTTTTCACCTGCCGCAAGGAAATAGTGAACGACCCTTACAACCTCTTCCCGCACCCTTGCAAGGCAAGGAAGATCCGAAATTCACCACCCTCCTTGTCGCCCGCTTCAACCTCCTCATACCGAACTGAACCGCCTCATCGACCGGGAAATTTCCCCTTGCCGACTGGCAGACAAAGGCGGACGTATCATCCCCTCTCAAGATGAACGCCCCCTCCAAGACCCAACAATGATCAACCGACTCCTACGAGGCTTCCTGAGCACGGCGTACAATCGACCCCTTATCGTCCGCGGTATTTGCTGCCTCATCCCGGGATGGCAGCCGTAACATCCGTGTTACCTGCATTGTCGACAGCTTTTCTGGAAACACGCCCCGCATTCGGTACTCGGCAACGAAGGCCGCCCCCAAAGTATATATGGCTCACCCGACCGGATGCGCCGCAAATCCTACCGCCGCATCGAAGCCGTCACCTCCCATCCTCGATCCTGACCTGCGCACCAGCCTGATCGAAATGCTTAATACCAGCTCGCCGACAACCAAAAAGCCTGCTGGGTAGACGAAAAACCTGCAAAACGTATTCAAGAAAAACAACGGCACACCCAACGTCCGTGCCCAATACGATTTCTACAAATGGCTGTTTGAATGAAGAATGAAGAATTGCTTTGCAGCGTGATAGCACAGCCAATTCTTCATTCAAACGAATCGGAAAAGAATATATTTAGCACGGATTACACGGATTACCACTTTAGTGCTATGATTACGTAAAACAACCGTGTTAATCCGTGTAACTGTGCCTAATCCTCAAATTTATAATTTAGTTTATTTCTGTACGGATTTGAGCTAAATTAGAAGCTAGCAGTATCTTTTATTGGGGCCGAATAAAAAGTCGGTAGTATCTCAAATCTCCTCCTTCGGGAAAGAGGGGAAGCCATGCGGATAGTCAGTTCAAATCCATGCAGACAGCTAGCTCAAATCCATACGGATAGTCAGCTCAAACCGTACATAAATAAGTGACCAGTTACAATAGCAAACCAACTCAACGATTCAAACTCCCCCTAAAAATAAACGACAATACAATCCATTAAAAGAAGTTTCTTTCCCCCACATCTTTTTTTCTAACTAACAAGCCATCAGCAACAAAAAACGCCCTACAACCACACAAGCAATATAGCAAAAAACAACTCCACCGCACCACATCCCCCCTATCATCTTACATACTCCCCTCTCACCCCCCCGCATGCATCCCACCCCGCATGGTTCCCCCGGCCTACTTTTTTCTCCGTCAAGCGAGCGCCCGTAACGAAGCGTTAAGAAGGGCAGACTATTTGAGCGTAGCGAGTTTCTGCCCTTTAGCGCAGTGAAGGAAGCGAGTAGGAGAAAAAAGTAGCCTTGAATTTTTCTTTGCTTCTTTCTTTTGTTTCAAGACAAAAGAAAGAACGCTGTAATACAATTGTAACATGTATGACACCCCCTGCAACGTCAAATCCCGTCCTTTGCAACTGGAAACAACATACACATATTATTTATGGAGACAATTTACTTATGCATTATCATTTTCCTGTTCGTCCTAGCTGTCTTCGACTTGATAGTCGGAGTCAGTAATGATGCAGTCAACTTTCTGAATTCGGCGGTAGGAGCCAAAGCCGCTTCGTTCAAAAACCATCCTTTTTTCATAGCCGGTATTGGTATTTCATTGGCGCTTCCCTATCCAACGGCATGATGGACATAGCCCGGCACGGCATCTACCAGCCCGAGCACTTCTACTTTGCCGAAATCATGTGTATCCTGTTCGCCGTCATGCTGACCGACGTAGTACTGCTGGACGTATTCAATTCCATGGGGATGCCTACCTCTACCACCGTTTCACTAGTCTTTGAACTACTCGGAGGTACCTTTGCCCTCTCCCTGATCAAAGTACACAATGACGCCACTCTCGCCATGGGCGACCTGATCAATACCGACAAAGCCCTTTCCGTCATCATGGCGATCTTCGTCTCCGTAGCTATTGCCTTCTTTTTTGGTATGCTTGTACAATGGCTTGCCCGTGTGATATTCACTTTCAACTATACGAAAAAGATGAAATACAGCATCGGTCTGTTCGGTGGCATAGCCGCCACTTCTATCACCTACTTCATGCTTATCAAAGGACTGAAAGACAGTTCCTTCATGACCTCTGAAAACAAACACTGGATACAAGACAACACACTGATGCTAATCACCGTTTTCTTTGTATTCTTCACCGTACTGATGCAAATCCTTCACTGGATGAAAATCAATGTTTTCAAAGTCGTCGTACTGATGGGAACCTTCGCTCTCGCTCTCGCTTTCGCCGGTAACGACCTTGTCAACTTTATTGGCGTTCCCCTCGCAGGTTTCTCCTCTTTTATAGATTACACCGCCAACGGAGGAGGAAATAGCCCGAACAGCTTCCTGATGACCTCCTTGCTGGGACCTGCTAAAACACCTTGGTACTTTCTGATCGGAGCCGGAGCCGTCATGGTCTTCGCCCTCTGTACTTCTAAAAAGGCACATGCCGTAATTAAAACCTCCGTCGACCTTTCCCGTCAAGATGAAGGAGAAGAAAACTTCGGCAGCACACCGATGGCACGCACACTGGTCCGTTTCAGCATGGCCCTTGCCAACGGAACCTCCCGCATCATGCCCGAAGGCGCGAAAACAATGGATCAACTCCCGTTTCCGTAAAAATGAAGCCATCATAGCCGACGGAGCCGCTTTCGACCTCGTCCGTGCCTCTGTCAACCTCGTTCTCGCCGGACTGCTCATCGCCTTGGGAACCTCACTGAAACTGCCCCTTCTCCACCACCTACGTAACCTTCATGGTAGCTATGGGTACTTCCTTGGCCGACCGTGCCTGGGGACGTGATTCAGCCGTTTACCGTATCACCGGCGTATTGAGCGTCATCGGAGGCTGGTTCATCACCGCCGGAGCCGCCTTCACCATCTGTTTCTTCGTAGCTCTCGTACTCCATTATGGAGGTAACATCTCTATCATCGCCCTCATCGGTATAGCTGTATTCATCTTGATCCGTAGCCAGGTGATGTACAAGAAAACGCAAAGCGAAAGAGCAAGGTAACGAAACGCTGAAGCAACTGATGCAAACTTCCGACAGCACAGAGGCCCTGCAACTGATGCGTAAGCACACCCGCGAGGAAACTCGCCAAAGTACTGGAATATGCCGAAACAAATTTCGAACTGACCGTCACTTCATTCATCCACGAAAACCTGCGCGGACTGCGCCGTGCCATGGGCTCTACGAAATTTGAAAAGCAGCTCATCAAACAGATGAAACGTTCCGGCACCGTAGCCATGTGTCGTCTCGACAATAACACCGTACTCGAAAAAGGACTTTATTACTATCAAGGCAACGACTTCGCCAGCGAATTGGTCTACAGTATCTCCCGCCTCTGCGAACCTTGCCTCGAACACATCGACAACAACTTCAACCCATTGGACGCCATCCAGAAAGGTGAATTCAGCGATGTTTCCGCCGAAGACATCACCTACTTGATTCAGCAATGCCGCAAGAAGCTGGAGAAACAACGATTATCAGAATATGGAAGAAGAAATCCGCCGTGCCAACGACCTCAACGGACAGCTCTCGCTATTGAAACGTAAGGAACTGCAACGCATCCAAAGCCAGTCAGGAAGTATCCGGGTCAGTATGGTTTATCTGACAATGGTGCAGGAAGCGCAAAAATGTAGTGACTTACATCATTAATCTGATGAAAGTAAGCCGGAAATTCCAAGTGGAAACAGAAATGCCGTAAGGCTGCTCATCCCCAAAGCACACAACAAAAGGGTTTATCTTCAAAAAAGTCTATCCAAATGAATCAAAAAGTATGCATTAAAGATAAACCGGAAAAAGCAAGAAGGGCTGCTCCCCAAATAGAAATGAAGCAGCCCTTCTTATATTATAAATAAGGTAGAACCTAAGCATCCGTCGTCTTGAAAACGAGCGAAGCCCCTGCCCGAAAAAGAACACTGATATCGAAAAAGAGGAAGATAAAGTTGCGATTACAGTAAGGGAGTCGTGAAACCTAGTTGCGGAAGCAGTATTTATAGTCTGATTTACAATAAGATAAGACAGAAAAAAGAGGAAAAAAGAGGGACTTTAAAATATTAATAAGTCTTAGAAGAACTTGGTACATTCGTAATTGTAAACTTACCATCAATATCCGTGATAGTACCAAGAGTAGTGCCACCACCAATACGGAGGCACCACAACAGGCAGGCCATCTTCCTCGGCAGTTACCACACCGGTAACTCGGGATGTCTGCGCTGTCACCAGACCTATACCCACAAAAAGGAAGGTCATAAAGAACATCAATTTTCTTTTTCATAAATTTCTCTTAAATTTAACCTATAAATAGACTTCTAGTCTCTAACAGGTTGCAAAGATAACACTATTTATATCAAAGTTAAAAAAAAGTGTTACGTTTTTAACTATAAAGTAGCATATTGAAAGAAATTATCAAAGAAATAGATACAACAAGAAGGCTCTACTATTAATTTTGCGATATTTAAACAACATAGTGCGACATAAAGAAAGTGTTAAAAACCGACATTATCATAAAAAAAAGAACATCAGGAAATCATTCAAAATGGTATCTTTTTATCATTTTATGCTTAAATAGCCTCAATAACACTTAACGCTTCCGGAAAAGAGAATCCCCCCATCATACCAAGTTCTTCTAAAACTTTGCGCGTTTCCTATGTGGAATGGTTCCGCAAACTGTAACGATCAAACAAGGAGTCATCAACGTAGTATTAAAAAGTGACGCCAAAGCACTGGATGAAGTAGTAGTAACGGCAATGGGTATCTCACGCGAAAAGAAAGCATTGGGATATGCCGTTCAGGATGTAAAATCCGAACAACTGACGCAAGCTTCCAACTCCAGTCTGGCAGGAGCGCTGCAAGGAAAAGTATCCGGTTTGGATATCAAACCTTCGAGTGGTATGCCGGGGGCATCTTCGCAGATTACGATCCGTGGTGCACGTTCTTTCTCCGGAGACAACACTCCTCTATATGTGATTGACGGAATGGCGGTAACAAGTACCCCAGACGTGGATACACAGATACAGAACAACGGTAGTGTGAGCGGTGTGGACTTTGCCAACCGTGCGGTAGACATCGACCCGAACGACATTGAAAGCATCAACATCCTCAAAGGACAGGCAGCTTCGGCACTTTTACGGTATCCGTGCTTCCAATGGTGTAATCATCATCACCACCAAAAGCGGTAAGGGACTGGAGAAAGGCAAACCACAGGTCAGCTTCTCATCCAATGTCAGCTTTGACGTGATTGGGCGTCTGCCCGAATTCCAGAAAACGTATGCGCAAGGGTCCGGTGGCAATTACAGCCCTACTTCGGGGCTATCCTGGGGACCTAAAATCTCCGAACTGCCCAACGACTCCAAATACGGCGGTAACACCGACAATGAATTCACCCAAAAGCACGGCAAGCAATCCGGCAAATATTATGTATTGCCACAGCGCGCTCAGCAGGTCTCGCCCCTTGGGCTGCTCCACAGGCTTACGACAACGCAAAAGATTTCTTCGAGACAGGCGTGACTTGGAGCAACTCACTGAACGTAGCGCAAACACTGGAAAAAGTTCTTACTCCGTATCGCTGGGAAATACGCATCAGGATGGTATTATCCCCAAAACAGGTATGGACAGATATAACGTGAAAGTGAGCGCAGAAACATCGCTGACCAATAATTTCACGACAGGTTTCGCCGGAAATTACATCACAACTTCCATCGACAAAGCGGTAACTTCCGGAAACGGTCTGCTGAGAACCGTTTACGCATCTCCCGCAAGCTACGACCTGGCAGGTATTCCTAGCCATGTGGACGGTGACATCTATAAGCAAAATTCTTTCCGCGGCAGTTTTGACAACGCTTACTGGGCGATAGACAACAACAAATATACGGAAGACACCAACCGTTTCTTCGGAAATATATACGCCAACTACCAAACAGATTTCGGCACCGCCAACCACAAGCTGAATGCAAAATACATGGTGGGTGTTGACGCCTACACCACGCACTACTCCGACAGCTACGGATACGGAAGCAACACCGGAGGCGGTCGCGGGCCAGATAGAAAAACTACGGCTGGACAAACGCTACCTACAACTCATTGCTGACCATCAATTACGACTGGCACATCAATGACGACTGGGGCCTGAATGCTGTAGTCGGTAATGAGTTCATCCAAAGCAACAGAAAGAAATACTACGAATACGGATCAAACTACAACTTCGCAGGGTGGAACCACATTAACAATGCCACCACTCAGCAAACGGAAGAGGAAAGGTGGAAAAACCGTACAGTCGGTTTCTTCGCCAACGTATCGGCTGCGTACAGAAACATGCTTTATCTGACAGTAACCGGACGTCAAGACTATGTATCCAACATGCCGCGTGACAACCGTTCGTTCTTCTATCCTTCTATTTCGGCAGGGTTCATCCTGACAGAATTCGAGGAACTGAAAAAACAATGTCGTTAAATCACGCTAAATTGAGAGTATCTTATGCGGAAGTAGGACAGGCAGGGGATTTCCTCGAAAAAATTACTACTCGACTCCAACATACGGAGGAGGTTTTTATTCGCTGAACCCCATTATGTACCCGATCAAAGGTACCACTGCGTACACCCCTATTACACCATATTCGACCCGAATCTGAAACCTCAGAATACACGTTCTTACGAAATCGGTGCTGACGTGAATTTCTTCAACAACCTGATCACGTTGAACTACACTTATTCGCGCCAAAAACGTTACAGACCAAATATTCTCAGTGCCTTTGGCTTCTTCTACCGGCGCCAGCAAACTGTTGACCAACGGTGGTAAAATTCATACCGACACGCATGAAATCACATTGGGCTTCAACCCCGATCCGCACTAAGAATATCGACTGGGATTTTTTCGCTTTCAACTGGACAAAGATTGACAACTATGTAGACGAACTGGCTCCGGGCGTAGAAAACATCTCACTAGGAGGTTACGTCACTCCACAGGTTCGCGCATCGGCAGGAGAAAATTCCCTGTCATCTACGGCGTAGGTTACAAGAGAGACGCTGAAAAACGGCAACCGACTGGTTGACGAAAACGGTCTGCCCATCGCCGGCGAAGCGCAAGTGATCGGAAAAGTTTCTCCGGATTTCGTAATGGGCTTCAACACTTCATTACGCCTGTGGAAATGTACCATCAGTGCTGTTCTCGACTGGAAACAAGGGGTCAGATGTACAGCAGAACCACCGGTCTGTCCGACTATTACGGTGTAAGCAAAAGAACAGAGAAAATCGTGAAAGGAACTATCATCTTCGACGGATATAAAACTGATGGAACCAAAAACGACATCGCCATCACAGGAGCCAATGCACAGCAAGGTGTACTACAGCCGTCTGAACGATATTGATGAATCTTCCGTATATGACAATTCTTTCATCAAACTGCGTGAAGTAGCTGTCAACTACAAAATTCTTCAAAGAAAAATCAATGGAACTTTCTGTGAACGCGTTCGCCAGAAACATTTTGGTTTGGGCGCAAATGCCTGACCTCGACCCGGAAGCCAGCCAAGGAAACAACAACAACATGTCCGGAGCTTTCGAAGACTATTCAATGCCGCAAACAGCTAGCTTTGGTTTCGGCTTTAATATTAAATTTTAATCTGCAAGACAATGAAAAAAAAAATATAAATCAATAGGAAAAATTGCTGGCAGTTTCTTTCTTTACTGCTGTCATTGCTTCTGCTTGTTGTACGGAAGATGCAATGGATAAAATCAATGAAAACCCTAACAATCCGCTGGATGCGCCCGCTAAGTTTTTGATTACGGACTTAGGCGTAAACACTGGATTCAGTACTGTCGGAGGGGATTTTTCTCACTCTATTCTTCTGTTTACATAGAACATGAAACGGGTATATCAATCAGCTTTACCGCGCGGAAGTACGCAGCGGAGAGCCTCGACCAACTGCTACTACTATAATAACGCATGGATTAACGTGTATGCAAATATAAAGAACGCTAAAATTGTTATCAAGAAATGCCAGAAAGATCCCTCGGAAAAAGGAAACGTAGTGACGGAAGCGAGTTGCTAAAATCCTGCTCGCCTACAATGGAGCGGTGGCAGCTGATGTGTTCGGAAACACACCGTACAGCCAGACTGGTATCCTCAATCCGGACGGTACACCGATGATATGCAACCTAAAAATAGATACACAGGAAAGTATCTATCAGGAAAGTGATGCAGAATCTGGATGATGCCATCACTCTGCTGGATAACGGTACTGCCAAAGATGCAGGTCTGTCCGGCGCAGTCGGTTCTAAAGACTTGATCTACGGTTCAAACACCAGTACTCAAGCAAGTATGTGGCTCAAGACAGCTTATGCGTTAAAAGCACGCTATACAATGCGTCTGCTCAATAAAAGTGCCAATAAGACGACAGATCTTCAGAACATTCTTACTTATGTGAGCAAATCATTTGCTAATGCAAGTGAAGAATGTAAGCTGGCTATTTATGATGCTGATGCACAACTAAATCCACTTTGGGCATTCAGCTACAGCCGTAACAGTCTGGCAGCCAGTGCAAGCCTGATTGAAAAATTTGTTGAACGCAATGACCCCAGAGCACCGCAAGCGTTTCTGGAACCAGACCCTAGCGGAAACTTCCCTGCCGGTTACGCAAGTGGCACGCAAGCTACGGACATCGCAGGCATCAAAGCCGCTCCTAACGGAACTCCGCAAGAGTTACAGAACAATTATGGTATGTCGATGATATCATGGGCTATGTCGGCTCCTACTCTTTTAATCAGCTATCACGAAGTGAAATTCCTTGAGGCAGAAGCATTATGCCGCTTGGGAGGCAGACTGGATGAAGCTAAGAGTGCTTTAAAAGCTGCAATCACTGCCGGATTCGAGAATCTGGAAAACTCAATTATAGATGCCGCTGACACTTGGGTATATGATGGTGACAGCGATTTGGGTGCAGATGTGGCAGAAGCATATTTCACGGATGAAGTGGAACCGTTATTCGATGCTAATCCTCTGCAAGAGACAATGATACAGAAGTATCTTGCTTTCTTCGGCGCATCCGGCGAATCACTGGAAGCCTATAATGACTACCGCCGTCTGAAAGGTGCAGGAGAAAACTTCATTGTACTGAAAAACCCGCAGAACAGCAGTAAATTCCCATTGCGCTTCGGTTATGGAGCAGACGATGTATTGGCAAATCCTGAAGTGAAAGCTGCTTTCGGTGATGGACAGTACGTATATAGCGAGGCCGTATGGTGGGCTGGCGGAAACAAATAATGAACTTAAAATCTCTCAAAGGAGAGACTTTACATAGAGTCGTTTCTGTACTCTAACAAATTAACAGAGACGAACAAAAATAGGCCAACCGTGAGGTTCGCCTATTTTATTTTATCCAAATGCATTAGATGAAGTTAGGTCAATACCATTTTTCTACCCAACCATACTTTTTTTCCATGCTTTTACGTTTTTAACGCTTAAGCATTTTTTGATAAATTAAAAAAAATCTCGTAAGAATCAATCTTACCACTGCAAGTCTGGTAAATATTTACTCAACGTAGTGCGGAGAATACCCAAGGTGATAGGTTTCACTAATACTTCAGTTGCTCCTGCATTCATTGCATTTTCCTTATCCGAGCTGAAAGCATAAGCCGTCTGCATGATAATAGGAATTTCGGTATTAGACTCACGAATTATCTTCGTTGCCTCCAATCCGTTCATCACCGGCATCTTGATATCCATCAGCATTGCTTTTGGTTCTTTCCTGATGCTGTTGAAACAACTCCACCATTTCCTGGCCATTTTTAGCCCACTCGATATCACACTTTTTGCCTATGATAGCCTTGATTAATTTAAAGTTGCTGTCATCGTCTTCAGCTACCAAAATTAAAGGTCTGAATTCATTCATTTGTTCGCTTTCCATATCGCTTATATATTGTTTTTTTTATCTGTTTTTTTAGAGCTATCTTCCTTTTCAGCCCGCAAGGTATAAAAAATATTCATATATTTCGCTATCTTTGCGCCTCAATTTAAAAGAATAGTATGATTTCTGTTGACGGACTAGCCGTAGAGTTTGGCGGCACTGCTTTATTTAGTGATATTTCTTTCGTAATTAATGAAAAAGACCGCATCGCTCTGATGGGTAAAAATGGGGCGGGAAAAAGTACGCTGCTGAAAATTTTGGCAGGCGCACGACAACCGACACGTGGAAAAGTTTCCGCGCCCAAAGATTGCGTAGTAGCCTATCTGCCTCAACATCTGATGACGGAAGACGGAAGAACAGTGTTTGACGAAACGGCACAGGCTTTTTCACATCTTCATGAGATGGAAGCGCAGATCGAAAAGTTGAACAAGGAGCTTGAAACACGGACGGACTACGAGAGCGACAGTTACATGGCGCTGATCGAGGAAGTGTCCAGCTTGAGCGAGAAGTTTTATTCGATTGACGCAACTAATTATGAAGAGGATGTGGAAAAGGCATTGCTCGGATTAGGGTTCACCCGGAGCGATTTTCAACGCCAGACGAGTGATTTCAGCGGTGGATGGCGAATGCGTATCGAACTCGCCAAATTGCTGTTGCAGAAACCGGATGTGCTCTTGCTCGATGAGCCGACGAATCATCTGGATATCGAATCTATTCAATGGCTGGAGGATTTTCTTATTAATAATGGAAAAGCGGTCATTGTAATTAGTCACGACCGTAAATTCGTGGATAATATTACAACACGCACCATCGAAGTAACGATGGGACGTATCTATGATTACAAGGTAAATTACTCGCAATATCTGCAACTGCGTAAGGACCGCCGCGAACAGCAACAGAAGGCTTATGACGAGCAGCAGAAGTTTATTGCTGAAACGAAGGAGTTTATCGAACGGTTCAAGGGGACTTATTCTAAGACGTTGCAGGTGCAGAGCCGTGTCAAAATGCTGGAGAAGCTGGAATTGCTCGAAGTGGATGAGGAGGATACTTCTGCATTGCGACTGAAATTCCCGCCTTCCCCCCGTTCGGGCAGTTATCCGGTTATCATGGAAGGTGTCGGAAAGGCATACGGAGAGAAAGTGGTATTCCGCAATGCTAATCTGACGATTGAGCGTGGTGATAAGGTAGCTTTCGTCGGTAAGAACGGTGAAGGTAAATCTACACTCGTGAAGTGTATCATGAAGGAGATTGAGCATGACGGTACATTGACTCTCGGACATAATGTACAAATCGGATATTTCGCTCAAAATCAGGCTTCGTTGATGGATGAAAACCTGACGGTTTTCCAAACGATTGATGATGTAGCCAAGGGGGATATCCGGAACAAGATTCGTGATTTACTGGGTGCCTTCATGTTTGGTGGTCCCGAGGAATCAATGAAGAAAGGTGAAAGTACTTTCGGGTGGGGAGCGTACCCGCCTTGCCATGATTAAATTATTGCTGGAACCTGTCAACCTCCTGATTCTGGATGAGCCGACGAATCATCTGGACATGAAAACGAAAGATATCCTGAAACAGGCATTGATGGATTTTGACGGTACGCTGATTGTCGTTTCGCAACCGACCGTGACTTCCTTGACGGGCTGGTTACCAAGGTGTATGAGTTCGGTAATCAAAAGGTGACGGAACATCTTTTTGCGGTATCTATGAATTCCTCGAAAAGAAGAAAATGGATTCGTTGCAAGAACTGGAAAAGAAATAATAAACAATAAAAAGAGGGTATCGGCTACAGGCGAAATAAAAAGTATTTGTATATTTGCACTTTGAAGCTCTGAAAAGCGGATAACCTCTAAAAGAAAGGATGAAAGGGAAGAAACGAATTATAGTAACTCTGCTGTTTTTTATCAACATTATTATGTTGGTGGCAGCGGTTATTCCTCATCATCATCACCCCAACGGAGCGATTTGCATGAAACAGGACTTGCCCGTAGAACAGCAATGTCCCAAACATCATCATCATCCGGGAAACGACTCATGTTGCAGCAGCGAATGTATGACTCGTTTCTACTCTCCCACTCCATCCGTACATACGGATAGCGGACCGGATTACGTATTCATCGCTACCTTATTCACGGATGTAATCATCGAGCATCTATTACGACCGCAAGAGAAACGGATTAAAAACTATTACGTTTACCGAGACTCTCTGCATGGCACGGATATACACCGTGCCACTCCTCTTCGCGCCCCTCCCTACTCTGTTTTTGCGTAAAAACGTAAATGCAAACAAGTTGCATCTGCGTTACCCTATCTTTGTAGCGTAAAAAACAGTAAAATTTAGTAGGAAAATATCATTTATGAAAAAACTTATTTTCGTGGGAATCCTGGGCTTATTCGTGCTGGGATCCTGTAATAATAGTACCGTCACACACACACACGATGAACACAATCATGCCGCGGAAGGACATAATCACGAGGCAGAAGGACCCGATCATTCCCATGAAGGCGAATGTAGCGGAGAACACAATCATGAAGCAGCCGATGAATACAACGAAGCTGCCGAAGCCCACAGTGATGAAATCATTCTTCCGAAAGCGAAAGCTGAAGCAGCCGGTGGTGTAAAGGTGAGCGTTATCGAACCTGCACCTTTCCAGCAAGTGATCAAAACAAGCGGACAGGTATTAGCTGCCCAAGGAGACGAATCGGTTGCCGTAGCTACGGTAGCCGGAGTCGTTTCTTTCCGTGGAAAAGTGACGGAAGGCATGAGTGTAGGCAGCGGCACTCCGCTAGTCACTATTTCTTCAAAGAATATCGCCGATGGTGATCCGGTGCAACGTGCCCGCATCGCTTACGAGGTATCGAAGAAGGAGTACGAACGGATGAAAGCGCTTGTCAAAAACAAAATCGTATCCGACAAGGATTTTGCACAGGCAGAGCAAAGTTATGAAAATGCCCGCCTTAGTTACAAAGCCCTTTCCAAGAATCATTCGGCTATCGGACAAAACATTACGGCTCCTATTGCCGGATATGTGAAAAGTATTCTCGTGAAAGAAGGTGACTATGTGACAATCGGACAACCGCTGGTAAGCGTGACGCAGAACCGTCGTCTTTTCCTCCGTGCCGAAGTGTCGGAAAAGTATTACCCGTATCTCCGCACCATCAGTTCCGCCAATTTCCAGACTCCTTATAATAATCAGGTGTACGAGTTGAAAGCATTGAACGGTAAACTTCTCTCTTTCGGAAAAGCTGCCGGAGACAATTCTTTTTATGTGCCTGTCACTTTTGAGTTCGACAACAAAGGGGAAGTGATTCCCGGCTCATTTGTGGAGGTATTCCTGCTTTCTTCAGTAATGGAAAACGTGATTTCTCTTCCGCGCACCGCGCTGACAGAGGAACAAGGCATATTCTTCATATATCTGCAACTGGACGAAGAGGGTTATAAAAAACAGGAAGTAACGATAGGAGCCGACAACGGCAAAAGCGTTCAAATCCTAACTGGTGTAAAGGCTGGCGACCGTGTAGTGACCGAGGGTGCTTATCAGGTTCGACTGGCAAGCGCAAGCAATGCAATCCCGGCACACAGCCACGAACACTAAAGAGACTAGGCGTCGCAACCGTTTTTTTTGTGCGGCGCATCTATCAAGTTATTTATAACTCTCAATTAATGAAATATCATGCTTAATAAAATTATACATTACTCCCCTACACAACCGGTTGGTTGTAGTTTGTGCGGCCATCCTCCTGCTTATTGCGGGAACGTACACCGCCATGCATACGGAAGTAGACGTATTCCCCGACCTAAATGCACCTACGGTAGTAATCATGACCGAGGCGAACGGTATGGCTGCGGAAGAAGTTGAACAGCTCGTTACTTTTTCCTGTTGAAACTGCCGTAAACGGAGCTACGGGTGTGCGCCGTGTCCGCTCTTCCTCTACTAACGGATTTTCCGTTGTTTGGGTAGAATTTGATTGGGGAACGGATATTTATCTCGCTCGTCAGATTGTTAGTGAGAAATTAGCGGTGGTCAGCGAATCGCTGCCGGTCAATGTCGGCAAACCGACTCTTGGACCACAGTCTTCTATCTTAGGCGAAATGCTCATCATCGGTCTGACTGCCGACTCCACTTCCATGCTCGATCTTCGCACGATTGCGGACTGGACCATCCGTCCACGCCTGCTGTCTACCGGAGGAGTGGCACAGGTTGCCGTACTCGGAGGAGATATCAAAGAATATCAGATTCAGCTAGATCCCGAACGGATGCGTCATTACGGCATCTCGATGGGAGAAGTGATGGCTGTAACACAGGATATGAACCTAAATGCCAATGGAGGTGTGCTCTATGAATTCGGAAATGAATATATTGTACGTGGTGTACTCTCCACTTCGAAAACAGAGCAACTTGGCAAAGCGGTAGTAAAGACAGTGAATAACTTCCCTGTCACGCTGGAAGATATTGCAAACGTAACCATCGGCCCGAAGGCTCCGAAACTGGGTACTGCTTCAGAACGCGGCAAATCTGCCGTCCTGATGACTGTTACCAAGCAACCGGCTACCAGCACACTGGAACTGACGGACAAACTGGAAGCATCTCTGAAAAGACCTCCAGAAAAATCTGCCGCCGGACGTAAAAGTTTCAACGGACATATTCCGTCAAAGCCGCTTTATCGAAAGCTCCATCGGCAATGTGAAGAAATCACTCTTTGAAGGAGGTATTTTCGTTGTCATCGTGCTTTTCCTGTTCCTGAGCAAATGTACGTACTACGCTGATCTCATTGGTGACACTGCCTCTTTCCCTGCTCGTTTCGATCCTGACTTTACACTACATGGGGCTGACAATCAACACCATGAGTCTTGGAGGTATGGCGATAGCTATCGGCTCATTGGTAGACGACGCCATTGTCGATGTGGAAAACGTATATAAACGACTGCGGGAGAACCGCCTGAAAGTGGAAGCAGAAAGACTAAGTACACTCGAGGTGGTATTCAATGCTTCGAAAGAGGTGCGGATGCCTATACTTAATTCTACGCTGATTATCGTTGTCAGCTTTGTACCGTTATTTTTCTTGAGCGGAATGGAAGGCAGAATGTTGGTTCCGCTGGGCGTTGCCTTTATCGTAGCATTGTTCGCGTCGACAGTAGTTGCTCTGACGCTGACTCCGGTGCTCTGTTCTTATCTATTAGGAAGCAATAAGACAAACAAGGAACTGAAAGAAGCTCCTGTTGCCCGCTGGATGAAAGGGATTTATGAAAAAGCACTGACTTGGGTACTGGCACATAAACGTGTGACTCTCGGAAGTACAATCGGACTTGTTGTAGTTGGCCTCGGAGTGTTTTTCACACTTGGACGCAGCTTCCTTCCTTCCTTTAATGAAGGATCGTTCACCATCAATATCAGTTCTCTACCGGGTATTTCACTGGAAGAAAGCAATAAAATGGGACATCGGGCAGAAGAGTTATTGATGACGATTCCCGAAATACAAACGGTAGCCCGGAAAACGGGACGTGCCGAATTGGATGAGCATGCGTTAGGGTAAATGTTTCTGAAATAGAAGCTCCGTTTGAACTGAAAGATCGTTCGCGCAGTGAACTGGTAGCTGATGTACGTGAAAAATTAGGTACGATCACCGGAGCAAACATAGAAATCGGACAACCGATCAGCCACCGTATCGACGCAATGCTATCGGGTACGAAAGCGAATATCGCTATCAAGTTATTCGGAGATGATCTGAATAAAATGTTTTCACTCGGTAATCAAATCAAAGGAGCGATCAGTGATATTCCCGGTGTTGCCGACCTGAACGTGGAGCAACAGATTGAACGTCCGCAGCTGAAAATACAGCCTAAACGGGAAATGCTGGCTAAGTTCGGTATTACCCTGCCGGAATTTTCGGAATATGTGAATGTAGCTTTGGCTGGAAAAGTGATCTCACAAGTGTATGAACAGGGCAAGAGTTTTGATCTGATCGTGAAAGTGAAGGATGATGCCCGGGATGAAATAGAGAAAATCCGCAACCTGATGGTAGACACGAACGACGGCCGCAAAGTTCCTTTGAGCTATGTAGCGGAAGTGGTATCGGCCATGGGTCCGAATACGATCAACCGCGAGAATGTGAAACGTAAAATTGTCATTTCCGCCAATGTGGCCGATGGTGACTTGCGCAGTGTTGTGAATGATATTCAGAAACGTATCGACACATCGGTACAATTACCCGAAGGTTATCATATCGAGTATGGTGGACAGTTTGAAAGCGAGCAGGCTGCCAGCCGGACATTAGCGTTGACTTCATTTATCAGTATCGTGGTTATCTTCCTGTTGCTGTACAATGAGTTCCGCAGTGTGAAAGAATCCGGGGTTATCTTGCTGAATCTTCCGCTGGCACTGATCGGTGGTGTATTTGCTTTGGTGATTACAACAGGAGAAGTCAGTATTCCGGCTATCATCGGTTTCATTTCCTTGTTCGGTATTGCAACGCGTAACGGTATGTTACTCATCAGTCACTACAATCATTTGCAAAAGGAAGAAGGTTTGAATGTATATGATAGTGTGATCCGAGGTTCTCTCGACCGGCTGAATCCGATTTTGATGACGGCATTGTCTCTTCTGCACTGGCACTGATTCCATTGGCACTCGGCGGCGACTTGCCCGGTAACGAAATTCAAAGTCCGATGGCAAAAGTGATTTTAGGAGGGTTATTAACGTCTACTTTTTTGAACGGTTTTATCGTTCCGATTGTTTATCTGATGATGCATCGGAAAAAGGCCCAGAAAAGCCTGTAGAGAGGGATATTTTTCCTCGGTGAGAAAAACCATCGTTCCCCGGTGAGGAAACAAGTGTTTCTCGGTGAGGAACGGGTCGTTCCTCGGTGTCAAACAAATAGATGCCTTATCATAAAAGTATCTATCAACAATAGCTTGTAATAAATAAAGAAATTAGAAATGAAACAAATCATGACCATAAGCGCTGCACTTCTTTTCTTAACCATAGGTGAAGTGCAAGCCCAAAACGGAATTGAACAGGTATTGAAGAATATCGAAACGAACAATAAGGAGTTGCAGGCAAACGAGCAACTGATTACCTCGCAGAAGCTGGAAGCCAAAACGGATAATAACTTGCCTGACCCTACTCTCTCTTACGCGCATCTATGGGGGAGCAAAAGATAAAAAGCGAAACAATCGGTGAGCTGGTTGTTTCACAAAGCTTTGATTTCCCTAGTTTATACGCCACACGTAACAAGTTAAACCGTCTGAAAGCCGGAACTCTTGACAGTCAGTCGGATGTTTTTCGTCAGGAGAAACTGTTACAGGCAAAAGAACTTTGCCTGGACATTATCATGCTTCGTCAGCAAAAAGCATATTTTGGAGGAACGTCTCCGCAATGCGGAAGAACTTGCTAAAATGTACGCCAAGCGTCTCCAAACAGGGGGATGCAAATGCTCTCGAAACCAATAAAATCAACTTGAACTGTTGAATGTCAAAACGGAAGCGTCTCTGAACGAAACGGCACTTCGCAATAAGCAGCAGGAACTGAATACGCTGAATGGTAATATTCCAGTGGTTTTCGAAGAAAATCAATATCCGACTATACCGTTCCCAAGCGATTACCAAATGTTGAAATCAGAAGTCATGGCTACAGACCGTACCTTAATGGCACTAGGCAACGAGAGCCTCGTTGCCCATAAACAGATTGCTGTCAATAAATCCCAATGGCTGCCAAAAGCTAGAACTCGGCTACCGTCGGAATACAGAGACTGGTGTGCCTTTCAACGGTGTAGTGGTGGGCTTCTCCTTCCCGCTTTTCGAAAATCGGAATAAGGTGAAAATCGCTAAAGCACAGGCACTCAACATCGACTTGCAAAAGGATAATGCTACACTACAAGTGGAATCTGAATTGGCACAACTTTACCGGGAAGCGAAAACGCTGCATGCTTCAATGGAAGAATATAGCAAGACTTTCCAGTCTCAACAAGATTTGGCATTGCTGAAACAAGCTTTGACAGGTGGACAAATTAGTATGATCGAGTACTTCGTTGAAGTATCGGTGATCTATCAAAGTCATCAAAATTATCTGCAACTGGAAAATCAGTACCAAAAGGCAATGGCACGGATTTACAAAAGCAAGCTATAAATAGTACATAAAAACCCTTTAGGTATGGGTTACGCTGAACATACTAATTTCTATTTTTAAGTTATATAAGTATATTTATATAATAAATTAGGCACGGATTACACAGAATTCACGGTCTTTAGTATTGTCATAACTATAAAGCAACAGTGTTAATCCGTGTAATTCGTGCCTAAATATATCTCCTCTCTTTTTCTTCAAATTCCGACTGGATATTTCAAAACAATACATTACATTTGCAACGAACATAAAATACAGATTATGAGACCTAAACAATTCTATTTATTCATGTTATGCTGCATCCTTACGCTACTAAGTGGCTGTAAAGAGGATGAAGAAAATCCACTTCGTTTTTACAACAGTGAATATGAAGTGCCCATGGGTGGCAGACGTTACCTTGGACTGGAAAGCGGAAATGGTGATTACTCACTTGAAGTGAAAGACACACGCATCGCAAGTGCCGGAACTGAAACTGGCTGGAGTGGAGTACCTGCCGGACGTATGATTTATGTAACCGGTATCCTCACCGGAACGACTTATCTGACAGTAACAGACAACGCCACACAAGAAACCTGCACTTTACCAATCAAGGTGGTCGATAATTACGAAAATATGGAGTTGCTACGCAGCTACTTGTCTAACTTACCCAACGGAGATGCGAATCTTCTACCCGGTATTTCCGACATTTTTCTGATTAACAACCACGCACGGGATGCTTATTTTTTCAAACAAGGAGAACAGACCGCCTTTTCATCCGGACTTGAATTAATAACCCAAGGAAGTTACAAACTGGAAAAAAGAAGAAGGAGACGATAAGAAAATGACACTAACCCTCACTTTTTCGGAAGATATGGCAACACCTGTTTCCGATCATAAATTCATAATATGGGGAAACTCGTACTTATTTCATCGGTTGGATAAAAGCCTAAATCTGAACTGGAACACTCCGCCCATTGGAGAAACGCGGGACATCACCTGCACCTCCTCCTTCCTACACGCTGGAAGAAATAGCTGAAGGCACAGAAATCGGAAAAGGCAGACAGCTTAGCTTTAGTCTTTCCCAACAGGAAATACCTGCGGGAATACTGCCTTTTAATCAGTAACGTATTCTGATAAGATGCGTATATTTTCCGGTAAGTATCCACTACGGATGCGCCATTCTTGCGGATAAAGATTATTGGCACGATTGCCGATGTTCTTCACAAATCCGAGAGGAATATGCCGATAAGTAAGCAAAACATATCCACGAGGGGCTGTTACCGGTAAGGTAATGGCCTCTTTTCGTAAATATGTGATGGCCTGTTCATAACTTATTTCTTCCGTAGCGAATGCTTCCCGGCATAAAAGTGAGGTACACATTGCCAACGCATGGTTAGGGATCAAATCCTTTCCTTTCACTTCGCCTATTTCAATCCCTGCCGACACGATTTTCAGGCTTTGTTTCATCGTCGCCAATTCATTAGTATAGTACTGTGAGAAAGCTCGGATATTTGTTCCTTCCGCCAATAAAATATACTTGTCCGAATTTTCATCATTCAACCAACTTTTAGCCATATTCAGATATTCTTTCGATACAGGAGAAGATGCTGCTGTTCCTTTCTTATCCTCCTTCTTCTTGAAAGCTTTGGCGGAAGAAGATACTGGATCTCTTCTTCCGTCTCCGGCTTACGAAAAGCCACCAGAAAAAAGCCTTCACCTTTCGTCTTATGAGGGAAAAAATGATAGACGGGAATAGAAGATTTAGAATGATCCCCTTTATCTGACAAAAGATCTCCTGTTATATTCCAATTCTCCTGCACCTGCACAGTTAATGGTTCGCCTCCATACTCTTGTTGAATCCAACGTGCATTCTCTTCATCCTCTTTTGTATTAAATGTACACGTACTATATATAAGAATACCCCCAGGCTTCAACGCATCCCAGATATCTGCAATAATCCGTCGCTGGCGCTGCCAACAGATTTCCACATTCTCGGGGGCTCCACTCTTCCACAGCTACCGGGTCTTTACGGAACATACCTTCACCGGAACAAGGAACATCTGTAAGAATCACATCAAAGAAAGAGAGTAAAGCCGAAAAATCTGCCGGATCATTATTGGTCACTACCACATCCGGATGTCCCCACTTCGTCAGGTTTTCAGCAAGAATCTGCGAACGATTCCGGATTACCTCATTGGCTACCAACAGGCTCCCTTCGGGAAGTACACTACGGGCATGAGTCGATTTTCCACCGGGAGCCGCACAAAGATCCAACATCTTCACCGGTCCCGTGATATATTGCCGGAGTACCTGCTCCACAAACATGGAAGAAGCTTCCTGAACATAATAACAGCCTGCATGGAATAAGGGATCGAACGTGAAAGTGAGACGCTCCTCCAAATAGAATCCTTCGGAAGACCAAGGTACTTTATCCGATAAAGAATGATTGATTTTCAATTGATTCAACCGGATGCTAACCGGTGGTTCCTGTTGGAGGGCAACAGCCAGTTTGTCGTATTCTTCATCGCCCAATAGAGCGCGGGTGTAGTCTATAAAAGAAGCAGGTAATTCCATCTTTCGTTTATTAATTTCCGCAAATATCAAAAATATTTCGTCTCTTTGCAACTTTCTATGATATTAACTACGTCTAACAGATAAAGAAATAAATTAAAAAAACTATTGATATGAAAAATTTTCTATTAGCATTGATGGTTGTACTGACCACTTGCACACTGGCTGTTGCCCAGACCACCGTTGTTCGTGATTCCATCGGGAAAGTAAAAGTAACTGTGACCAAAGACAATAAAGCAAATACGAACAATACTGCTGTCACAGTGATTGGTGTGACACAGCAGATGCTGATTCTGCAGACGTAAATGCAAACTCAAGTAATGTTAGCACCACTCATGGCAAAGCCAGCTTCACATTCGATTCGGATGACAGCGATTTCCCCTTCCACAATGTTAGTGCCGGCGGAGGTATTCTGGTAGCAATCATTGCAATCATTGCTGTATTCGGTTTCCGGTATTCATTCTATTTGTAATCTTCTTCTTCCGTTATAAAAACCGGAAAGCACGTTATCGCCTTGCCGAACAGGCACTTGCTGCCGGCCAACCGCTTCCGGCAGAGTTTATCCGCGAAAACAAAACAGTCGATTCGCGTTCACAAGGCATCAAGAACACCTTTACGGGTATCGGTCTTTTCATCTTCCTCTGGGCAATCACCGGCGAATTCGGAATTGGAGCTATCGGCTTACTCGTTACATTCATGGGTATCGGACAATGGATTATCGGTAGCAAACAACAGACTCAAGACACAAATGCTACCCGGATGCATACGGGTAATAAGGATGAAAAAAGAACCCGAATAACGTTAGAACCGATAGTTTCGAAATCATCCCTTCCGAACTGAAGAGAAAGACAAAGGAGTAAACGAAGAAAAAGAACGACGAGAATAAATGAGCCAACTCAATGATATATCGTTAGTCGCACAGGTCGTGGTGTTCAAGAACACCAGGGGCCTTTTGACCAGTTGGTGAAGGAGTATCAGTCGCCCATCCGACGATTCTTCCTGAACCTGACTTGCGGCGACAGCGAATTGAGTGACGACCTTGCGCAAGATACATTTATTAAAGCGTATACGAACATTGCCTCTTTCGGAACTTGTCAAGTTTCTCTACGTGGCTGTATCGTATTGCTTATAATGTTTTTTATGATTATATTCGCAGCCGGAAAGAGACAGCCGACTTGGATACAAGAGAAATAGACGCCATCAACAGCACCGAACAGGAGAATATCGGGCAAAAAAATGGATGTTTATCAGTCACTCAAAAATGCTGAAGGAAGTGGAAAGAACCTGCATTATGTTGTTCTATATGGAGGACATTAGTATTGACAAAATAGCAGGTATTGTAGGAGTACCGTCAGGGACAGTGAAAAAGCCATCTGTCACGCGGGAAAGAAAAATTAGCAACGTATTTAAAAACAAAACGGTTTATGACAGAAATAGACAATGATAAGCTCTTGCGCGATTTCTTCGCAGAAAACAAGCAGGAAATAGCAGATAACGGATTCAGTCGCCGTGTCATGCACCACCACCCGATCGTAGTAATCGCCTGGCTCGTATCTGGAGCGCTTTCGTGATGACTGGCGGCGGCCGCACTTTTGTATGGTTAGGCGGATTGGAAGCAGCTTGGGGAACAATAAGAGAAGTATTTTTTTATCAGTATGATTAATCATGGTACTACCGGCCTTGATCCAAAGTCAATTATTATCCCAGCTGTTGTACTATTATTCATGGCTACGAAAGGTAGCTTCTATGGCATAAACAAAATAGATACAGATTAAAAAGTCCGAAGTATAAGTTCCCCCAGGACTTTTATATTCTTGAGTTAAATAATTCTTTATCCCTCTTTTTTTGTGTTAAACAATAATAAATCTACCCTTCACTCCAAGTAAGCCCAAACATAGATGTTGTATATTTGTTGCTCTGTAAACTAAAATAGAGAGAAGAGTTTTGAAGTTACGTATATTTATTTTATTTCTGTTCCTGCCTTTATTACATGTTCAGGCAGATGTCATCGACAGTCTGATGACGCAGCCCAGAGACTCAATCGGACTAACAAGTGATTCCCTAGTATTGCATTTCTTGCAAGAATCGGCAATCCCTATATCTGATAATAATAATAAAGTAAAACCGCTAAAAAAGCGGGCGGGAGAAATTTATCGATTTATTTGAGGCCATCCGGGAAGCTAAACACCATGTTCATCTGAATATTTCAACTTCCGAAATGACTCCATTGCCAATACTTTATTCACTTTGTTAGCCGAAAAAGTGAAGGAAGGAGTTGAAGTACGAGCTATGTTTGATGCTTTCGGAAACTGGTCGAACAATAAACCGCTTAAAAAGAGACATCTCAAAAAAATACGTGAACAAGGAATCGAAATCGTAAAGTTTGACCCGTTCACCTTCCCTTATATCAATCACACGCCGCTCACCGGGATCATCGTAAAATAGCTGTTATCGATGGAAAAGTAGCATATACAGGCGGAATGAATATCGCGGATTATTATATCAACGGACTACCCAAAATCGGAACCTGGCGTGATATGCACATGCGTATCGAAGGAGATGCCGTCAATGATTTGCAGGAGATTTTCCTGACTATCTGGAACAAAGAGACTAAACAGAATATAGGAGGAGAAGCTTATTTTCCTCAACATGAGGAACAGACAGACAGCACAAATATCGTTGTAGCAATTGTAGACCGTACCCCCGAAAAAGAATAGCCGTATGTTGAGTCATGCCTATGCCATGAGCATTTACTCGGCACAAAAGAATGTTCATATTGTTAATCCTTATTTTGTACCGACCTCTTCCATCAAAAAGGCATTGAACCGTACAATCGACCGGGGGAGTAGATGTAACAATCATGGTTTCTCCGCTTCCGATATCCGTTTACTCGGATGCTGCACTTTACAAGTTACATAAACTAATGAAAAGAGGGAGCTACTGTCTATATGTACAACGGAGGATTCCACCATTCAAAAATAATGATGGTAGACGACTTGTTCTGTACAGTCGGTACTGCCAACCTGAACAGCCGCCGGTCTACGATATGACTACAAAAACTAACAACTTTCATTTTTGATAAAAAAACAACCGGTGAATTGAATAATATGTTTCAAAGCGATAGCCAACGTACGCAACGACACCGGAATTTTGGAAAAAAGCGTTCTCCATGGAAGAAGTTCGTCCCAGCTGGTTTGCTATTTTATTCACTCCATTTTGTAATTTTTATTTGCAATCATTTTCACCACAGATTATGCAACTTATTCATTATATGAAACAATAATATCTGGATTTACGCCTCAATCGTGTACTTACGAAGGCACGAAAAAAAGATGATCGTACCGGAACCGAACAATCGAGAAGGTATCTTCGGTCATCAAATGCGTTTTTAACCTTGATGAAGGCTTCCCGTGCC
>VOFK01000468.1_pt1 | contig 26297 bp, 57 predicted proteins | sample 5384121 | NCBI WGS metagenome assembly VOFK01 (sample SAMN12384730, study PRJNA508395) | human gut metagenome | isolation source: healthy gut J | host: Homo sapiens | reverse complement strand
CGCTTTCCAAAATCAGAACAAAGCTGGCCTTGGCAGCCCGGCCAGCATCGGCGAGCTATGGCAGCCAACGGTGCAACCATCGTCTTCAACGACATCAAGCAGGAGCTGGTCGATAAGGGCCTCGCCGCTTATGAAGAAGCTGGCATCAAGGCTCACGGCTACGTCTGCGACGTGACCGACGAGGACGCCGTCAACGCCATGGTCGCAAAAATCACCGAGGAAGTGGCCATATCAACATTCTGGTCAACAACGCCGGCATCATCAAGCGCATCCCCATGACCGAGATGACCGCTGCCCAGTTCCGTCAGGTCATCGACGTTGATCTGAACGCTCCCTTCATCGTGGCAAAGGCCATCATCCCCGATATGATCGCACAGGGCGGCGGCAAGATCATCAACATCTGCTCCATGATGAGCGAGCTGGGCCGTGAGACCGTTTCTGCTTATGCAGCAGCCAAGGGCGGCCTGGAAGATGCTCACCAAGAACATCGCTTCCGAGTACGGCGCTTACAACATCCAGTGCAACGGCATCGGCCCCGGCTACATTGCCACCCCGCAGACCGCACCGCTGCGCGAGAGCCAGCCCGACGGCAGCCGTCACCCCTTCGACCAGTTCATCGTCGCCAAGACCCCCGCAGGCCGCTGGGGCGAGGCCGAGGATCTGGGCGGACCCGCTGTGTTCCTGGCATCTGAGGCCTCTGACTTTGTCAACGGCCTGATCCTGTATGTGGACGGCGGCATCCTGGCCTACATCGGCAAGCAGCCCCAGTAAACGCTGAGGGCACTCCGCAGTTCTGACCCCGGGGACTGCCGCACAGCGTTGTGTGGCAGTCCCCGCTTTTTGCATTTGTAGGGAAAGGATGTTATGCTATAATGGAAAACAGCATAAAGACGCATCCCTGGGTGCCCCATGCCGAGATCGAGCCGGAGGTGTGCGGCCCCGGGGCGTAAAGCGCCGCGTGCTGGCTTACAGCAAGGACGCCATGTGCGTGGAAAACACCTTTGAGACCGGCGGTGTGGGTGCCATGCACTGCCACCCCCACACCCAGGTCACCTACATCGTCTCCGGCCGCTACCGCTTTACCATCGGCGACGAGACCCGGGAGGTAGGCCCCGGCGACACCCTGCTCAAGCAGAACGGCGTGATGCACGGCTGTGTCTGTCTGGAGGGCGGCGTGATGCTGGATTTCTTTACTCCCATGCGGGAGGACTTTGTATAACCCCTGCACCGCAGGGAAAATCATAAAAGGAGAAGAAACTACTATGAAGATCGCACTCATCAACGAGAACAGTCAGGCCGCCAAGAACGGCATCATTGAAGCCGCCCTGAAAAGGTGGTGGAGCCCATGGGCCACGAGGTGGTCAACACGGCATGTACGCCGCCGACGATGCTGCACAGCTGACCTATGTGCAGTGCGGCATTCTGGCTGCTATCCTGCTGAACAGCGGCGCTGCGGACTATGTCATCACCGGCTGCGGCACCGGTGAGGGGCGCCATGCTGGCACTGAACAGCTTCCCCGGCGTCATCTGCGGCCACGTTGGAGGATCCCGTGGATGCCTACACCTTTGCCCACGTCAACGATGGCAACGCCGTGTCCATGCCGTTTGCCAAAGGGCTTCGGCTGGGGCGGTGAGCTAAACCTGGAGTACACCTTCGAGAAGCTGTTCGGCTTTGGCTTCGGTAAGGGCTACCCCAAGGGAGCGCGTTGTGCCCGAGCAGCGCAACAAGAAGATCCTGGACGGCGTGCGCGCGCCACTTTCAAGCCCCTCATCGAGTGCCTGAAGAGCATCGATCAGGGATCTGCTGAAGGGCGCTGTGGCGGGTTGCAAAAGTTCAGTGAGCTGTTCTTTGCCTCCTGCAAGGGACGAGGAGCTGGCCGCTTACGAAGACCCTGCTGTAAGCTGCGGAGGAGATCATGCAAGGACTGACCCTGTTCAACCTGAACCTCACCCACCTGCTGGATGCCTTTCTGGAAACTGCAGTGCCCATGATCGCAGGTCTGGCCGAAGTGGTCGGCCTGTTCATCATCATCACCAGTCTGGCAAAGGCCACCTTCTACTATGTCCGCGCCACCTTCTTCCAACGACCACCGGGACTTCCACCATGAAATGAGCAGCGGCCTGACCACCGCGCTGGAATTTCTGATGTCGGCAGAGATTGCCAAGACCTTTTTGCTGCAAAATCTGGAGTCGGTGGTGCCGCTGGCGGCACCTTTGCGCTGCGCGCTTTGATGAGTATGCTGCTGCACTGGGAGATGGAGGGCGGCCACCGCCCGGCCAACGCCAAGAAAGGGACAAGTCCGGCTCTCCGAAGGACGGCAAAAACGGCTGACAGGCAAAACATTTGCCAAACTTTTGCACGGCAGAGTTTCACCGTGTTGTGAAAAACGTAAAATCTTGAGATGAATACTTGACAGGTTTGCACAAAGAGACTATACTCGTGCCATCGAAAGCAAAGGCGCTGACGGAAGCAATTCCGCCAGCGCCTTTTGTGTTTTTCGGGGATACTGCCGCACGGAGAGAATAGAGGGCTCCCTGTGCAAAAACGACCGTAGGAGGTAGGAAAGTATGTTTAGCTCCGTCAACACCTGCTGGACGCTCGTAGGCAGCGTTTCTAGTGTACTTGCGCAGGCCGGATTCGCCCTATGCGAAGCCGGCTTCCCCAAAAAAGAAATACCGGCAACATCCTGATGAAAAAACATGATGGACTTCTGCATCGGCACGCCCTGTTACTGGCTCATCGGCTTCGGCCTGATGTTCGGCGGCACCGGCACTGATCGGCGGTTTCGATCCCTTCATTCAGGGCGATTACAGCCACCTTGGGTCTGGATATCCCCTGTGGGTGTACATCGTGTTCCAGACCGTGTTCTGCGCTACGGCAGCCACCATCGTCTCCGGCTCCATGGCCGAGCGCACCAACTTCAAGGCCTACTGCATGTACTCCGCCGCCATCTCGCTGGTGGTGTACCCCATCTGCGGCCACTGGATGTGGGGCGGCGGCTGGCTGCAGAGCATGGGCTTCCACGATTTTGCAGGTTCCGCAGCCGTGCATAATGTGGGCGGCGTCATCGCTCTGCTGGGTGCATGGATGCTGGGCCCCGTATCGGCAAGTACGACAAGGACGGCAAGCCCTTACGCCATCCCCGGGCCACAACCTGACCGCCGGTGCCCTGGGCGTGTTCATTCTCTGGTTCTGCTGGTTCGGTTTCAACGGCGGCTCTTCCCCTGAGCCTGTCCACCGATGCCAATGACCCTGACCGGTCTGGTCTGCTTCAACACCAACCTGGCCGCTGCCGTTGCCACCTGCGTGACCATGATCTTCACTTGGCTGCGCTACGGCAAGCCCGATGTCTCCATGACCCTGAACGGCTCTCTGGCAGGCCTTGGTGGCTATCACCGCAGGCTGCGATACTGTTTTCTCCCTTCGGCGCTTTCTTTATCGGCTTTGTGGCCGGTATCCTGGTGGTGCTGAGCGTGGAATTCTTCGATAAGATCGCCAAGGTGGATGACCCCGTAGGTGCTGTTTCCGTCCACTTTGCAAACGGCGTCTGGGGCACCATTGCGGTGGGTCTGTTCTCCACCGGCTCCAACACCGCCCATGCCGGTCTGTTCTACGGCGGCGGTCTGGCACATTTCTGGGCACCCAGCTGCTGGGCTGGTCTGTCCGTGGATGCCTACGTTGTGATCGTGATGTTCATCATCTTCAAGATCATTGATAAGACCCCATCGGCCTGCGTGTGCCCGCCGAGGTGGAGATCGACAACCTGGACATCCACTGAGCACGGTCTGGCTTCCGCTTATGCCGAGCTTTGCCATCTCGGATGCAAACTCCGCTGCCATGACCCCCAACGAAACACTGATCTTGGCGAGACGACATCACCAAGGCTTCCCGGCAAAGCAGATGGATGCTGCCGTGCCGGTGGTGCGCGAGCCTGATTCACGATGGTGTCTACGACACCGGTATGCATAAGGTGTCCATCATTGCAAAGCTGGCTAAGTTCGACCAGCTCAAGACTGCCCTGAATGATCTGGGCGTCACCGGCATGACCGTAACGCCACGTCATGGGCTGCGGCATCCAGAAGGGCACCCCGAAAAGTACCGTGGTGTGCCGGTGGATACTACCCTGCCCAAGATCAAGGTGGAGGTCATCGTCTCCCCGCATCAGCGTGGACGCTGTGGTGGAAGCCGCCAGAAGGCGCTGGCCACCGGCCATATCGGCGATGGCAAGATCTTTGTCTACAACGTGACCCGCGTGGTCAAGATCCGCACCGGCGGGAAGACTACGCACCGCTCTGCAGGACGTGGGTAATGCTCCACAAGTTTCTCTGCTGTTCCCCGCTGCGGCGGCAGCCCGGCTGCTCCGACACAGTCCCCGCCGCCCGGCGTGACAGATAGATCGTTCTCCTTTTTCCTTTTCCTTTTTTTGTTCAGGTCTGGTAAGTCGAAGCCCCGCTCCTGCTGGGGGGCTTTTTGCTGAAAAAAGTGCCCCAAACGCCTGTCGGCGTTTCCGGAACGCCTCGACCTGCAACACAGGCTGCGGGTGCGGATCTCGGTGGTGACCTTGGCGATGAGTCCTCAAGGCTCATCTCTCGGTGGTCTCTCGCCCGCGGGTCGCCGCACGGAGATGTTGCCTGCCTCGGCCTCCTTGGCGCCCAGTACCTCAGCATATAGGCACGCGGTCCACCTGCTGTGCGGCACGGATCTTGTAGCCGATCTTCTGGTTGTCGTCGTCCAGCACCACACGGATACCGGCCTCCACCAGCTTCTCGGTGATCCTCGGAATACTCGAGGGTCTTCTTCGGAGACGGGACCTTGACCTGAACAGGTAGCCAGCCAGGTGGGGAACTTGCCCTTGGTCTCCTCGATGAGGTAGGCCATGAAGCGGTCGAGAGAGCAGGATCGCACGGTGCAGGACAACGGGGTCTTCTCGGAGCCATCCTTGTCCACATAGGTCAGGTGGAACTTTGCGGGCAGGCAGAAGTCCAGCTGGCAGGTGGACAGGGTGTACCGGCACCCACGGCGGGCTTGACGTTCACGTCCAGCTTCGGGCCGTAGAAGGCAGCCTCGCCGATCTCCTCGGTGAAGTGGATGCCCAGCTCGGTCAGCACCTCACGCAGGGCGTTCTCGGCGTGGTTCCACATGGCGTCATCGTCGTGGTACTTCTTCTTGTCGGCGGGGTCGCGCAGGCTCAGCACGCAGCGGTAATCGGTGATGTTGAAGTCCTTGTGGGTCTCGAAAGATCAGGTCGCACACATCTGCGACCTCGCTCTTGATCTGCTCCGGGGTGCAGAACAGGTGGAGCGTCGTTCTGGCAGAGTGACGGCCGCGCTCGATGCCCTTCAGGGGTGCCGGAGGACTCATAGCGGAAGTCGTGTGCGATCTCGCCGATGCGCATGGGCAGGTCGCGGTAAGAGTGGGGACGGTTTGCGTAGATCATCATGTGATGGGGGCAGTTCATCGGGCGCAGGACGCTTTTCGCCCTCCATCTCCATGGCGGGGGAACATGTTCTCACGGTAGTGATCCCAGTGGCCGGAAGTCTTGTACAGATTCACGGTGCCGATGCAGGGGTCATAACGTGCAGGTAGCCGCGGGCGCGCTCCTTCTCCTTGATATAGTTCTCCAGCTCCTGCCAGACCGTGTAGCCTGCGGGCAGGAAACATGGGCAGCCATGCGGCCCACCAGATCATCGGTCATGAACAGGCCCATCTCCCTGCCGATCTTGCGGTGATCGCGCTCACGGGCCTCCTGCTGCTGGAATGCGTCCAGCTCCTCCTGATTGTGGAATGCCACGCCGTTGATACGGGTCAGCATCTTGTTTTCCTTGTCGTTCTTCCAGTATGCGCCGGACTGCTGGGTGATCTTGAAAGGCCTTCAGTGCCTTGGTGTAGGGTCAGGTGGGGTCCGATGCACATATCCACGTACTCGCCCTGCTGGAAGAAGCTGAACTCGGTCTCATCGGCCAGATCTGCCATGTGCTCGATCTTGTAGTTCTCCTTGGCGCTCTTCCATCAGCTTCACGGCCTCGGCGCGGGGCAGGATGAAGGGCTTGATGGGCAGGTTCTCCTTGACGATCTTGCGCATCTCTTTTTCGATGTTGGCCAGATCCTCGTCGCTCAGCTTCTGGTCGCCCAGATCGACATCGTAGTAGAAGCCATTCTCGGTGGCAGGGCCGAAAGGCAAAAAGTCAAATCCTCCGGATACAGGCGCTTGATGGCCTGTGCCATAACGTGAGCAGCGGTGTGACGGATAACGTGCAGTTCCTGATCCTGCGGGCACTCGTCCACATATGACCGTCCTTGTAGATGATCTTCATAGCAGATTCTCCTTTGACAATGTGGTGTTGAACAAAAATAAAAAGCGCTTCACCCCCGTAAAACTCACGGGATGAAGCGCCGATCAAATGTCTGCGTTCCACGGTTCCACCCGAATTGCGCGCTCCCCGGCGGGAAACGCGCCCCTCGCAGTGCTGTAACGGGCACGCCCGGCAGAGGTTCGCCTCTGCACTCTGCGGTGGTAGAAGCCGGGGTCATGGCAGGCTGCTTGCAGCACCCGGAAACCCCGGGCAACCCTCTCTGCGGCATGAAAAGCGGGGCTTCAGTTTGTCCGCATCAATGTTTTGGACAGGATGAAAACTACGCTGATTGTAGCACGCCAGAGCAAAAAAAATCAAGAGATAACGGCAGAAATATACTTTTTTATGCGCCCTGCTTCTCCACTGCTGCGCACAGCCAGCGTCTTAGCGGGCTTCATCAGCAGCACGCAGACACCGTTAAAGAGCACAAGAGCCCACGATGAAGGTGATAAAGAACTGCGGCAGATGGGCAGTCAGGGCAGGGATATCAATGCAGGCCACGGTCAGGTAGGCAAAGCCCACGTTGTTCAGCACCTTGGGTGCGTAGGGGTGCAGATGATGAGGATGAACAGTACCACGGCCAGCGGCAGGAGGAAGCCAGAAGAAGCCGCCCAGCACCGGGGTCAGGGGCCGTGATGGAAAGCAGAGCGATCACGGTGAGGATCCAGACCCACAAGACCACCAGCTCAACGGTGACGAAGCGATCCTTCACATCGCCTTCCAGCGTGAACATCATGATATTGCTCAGGAAGATCATCCAGCTGTACTCCATGCCGGTCAGGTGGATGATGGAGTTTGCGATCAGGATCCAGACCAGCAGCATCAGGCGGAAGTAAAAGCAGGAAACGCTTAACGGTTACGGTCTCGTTCATAAGGGGTGTCCTCTTTTCTCGTCTGTATTGGCAAGTGTTTCTTTTCAAATATGCGGATATTTTGGCCAAGCAACACTTTTGCATTGAACAGGACAGTATACAATACTTTCTCCAGTAAAAGACAATAGTTTGGCAAGTAAAAGTTGCATTATATGTAAATTCGGTATGGCAGGGGGAGCCGGGGATGCAGACCGAAAGGGGTACTTCCCTGAGAGGGTTCTGTTCCTCGTCAAAAACCGCAAAAACTGTATTTTCTACAAGTACAGTTTTTCAGGGCAATTTTGCAAAAGCTTACAAAAAACGTGATTTGAGGCGTCAAAATGCCTGAAAACACTTTCTCTTTTGCCGTATATGCTATAATGACAACTGTTCTCGCGTAAGAAGCAGGAAAGTGTGCGCGTTAGGCGTACAGCATAAGAGGAGTGTTACGATATGAAAACCTTGAAAGCGGTTGTAGCAAAATACAACCAGACCAGCCTGATCCTGCGCATCCTGATCGGCGGCAGTCGGTTCGGTGCTGGCGCTTGTTGCGCCGGGCGCGGGTTGGGTCGGCGAGCTGGGCAGCCTGTTCGTCGGTGCGCTGAAGGGCATTGCCCCGGTGCTGGTGTTCGTCATTGTGGCAAGCGCACTGGCACAGGGGCTCGTCAAGCTGGACCGCCGGTTCGGCACCGTCATCTGGCTGTATATGCTCACCACCTTTTTGGCGGCAGCCATTGCGGTCATCACCAGCTTTATGTTCCCGGTCAAGGTGGTACTGGCCGATGCGGCACAGTCCGATGTGATCCCGCAGGGCTTGGGTGAGTGCTGAGCACCCTGCTGACCAACTTTGTGGCCAACCCCGTCAGCGCCCTGATGAACGGCAACTACATCGGCATCCTGTTCTGGGCCTGTATGTTCGGCATTGCCATGAAGAAGATCGGCGCAGAGAGTACCAAGGTCTTTCTGGCCAACACCGCCGATGCCGTTTCTCAGATCGTGCGCTGGATCATCAATCTGGCACCCTTCGGCATCATGGGTCTGGTGTACACCAACGTTTCCGGCAACGGTCTGGCCATCTTTACCCAGTATACGGCAAGCTGCTGGCGTTGCTGGTGGGCACCATGCTGTTCATGGCGCTGATCGTTTCCCCCTCTTATCATGTTTGTTTACCTGCGCTGCAACCCGTACCCGCTGGTATTCCGCTGCCTGAAGGAATCCGGCCTGACCGCTTTCTTCACCCGCAGCTCTGCGGCAAACATCCCGGTCAATATGTCCCTGTGCGAGAAGCTGGGTCTGGACAAGGATATGTATTCCGTGTCCATCCCGCTGGGCGCCACCATCAACATGGACGGTGCCGCCATCACCATTACCATCATGACGCTGGCAGCGGCTAACACCTTGGCATTCAGGTGTCTTTTTTGCCCGCCGCCATCGTGCTGAGCGCCATGAGCGCTCTGGGTGCCTGCGGTGCTTCCGGCGTGGCTGGCGGCTCCCTGCTGCTGATCCCCATGGCCTGCTCTCTGTTCGGCATCTCCAACGACATCGCCATGCAGATGGTGGGCGTGGGCTTCATCATCGGCGTGGTGCAGGACTCGGTAGAAACTGCGCTGAACTCTGCCGGTGACGTGGAATTTGCCGCCACCGCCGAGTATCACCAGTGGCTCAAGGAGGGCAAGCCCCCTGCCGGCTTTCCTGAAGGGCTGATCGTATCCCAGCACAAACAAAGCAGCCGCTGCACTTTCTCGTGCAGCGGCTGCTTTGTTTGTTGTAATGAAATTCACCCAAACAGCACCACGGCGTAGCTTACGCCGTCGCTTTACCATAGGCAACGCCCAGTTTTGGTCTTGCCCTTTGCGGCTTTGGTCATGGCTTCGGGGTAAAGTGCCGTCCTTCGGCAGAACAAAGGTGATGTCCGAAGTACCGTTGGCGTCCAGATTGTCGCATTTAATGCCAAAGCCCGGGGTAAAGTCGTTGGCGCCCATACCGCCGCCGATGCCCTTACCGATGCCCATGCTGTCAAAGGCATAGGCGTAGGAACCCTGCTTCAGGTAGGTTTTTGCGACGTCATCTACATTATCATACCGGTAAAGTTTCCGGCTTGTTCGGATAGACCTTGCAGGACACCGAGGAGCTGACGACCCAGTTTGCGATCGTGTAGGCCTTATCGCTCAGATCCTTATCGTAGGTCACGCCGAATCTGGTGCACAGTGCCTCTGCGCTTTTTGGCGTTCGAGCTCTTGGCTTCCATCGGTCTGCCCACGCTGGCATCGCAGGCGGTGAACACGGTCGTGCCATCAAGCCGACCAGCAGGCAGGCCAGTAATTTCTTCCAGTTTTTCATAGAACGATGCTCCCTTTCCGTTCCGGGGACGTTGCGGGTCTGCGTCCGCACGGACGCAGTTCTTTTTTGCTTTCTTCTGCATCCATGATACCTTTTTTGACGGGAAATGCAATCGTTTTGGCGCAAAAAAAAACAGGCTGCCGTGCAAAAACACGGCAGCCTGCGGAAAACTTTATTTTGCGTACTCCACGGCGCGGCTCGCGGATGACGTTGACCTTGATCTGGCCGGGGTAATCCAGCGTATCCTCGATCTTTTTGGCAATGGAGCGTGCCAGCAGGATGACCTGATCATCGCTGATGACGTCGGGCTTGACCAGAATGCGCACCTCGCGGCCTGCCTGCACGGCAAAGGCCTGCTCCACACCCTCGAAGCTGGAAGAGATCTCCTCCAGATTTTCCAGACGCTTGACGTAGCTTTCCGTTCTCGCGGCGGGCACCCGGGCGGGCGGCGCTGATGGCGTCGGCCGCCTGAATGATGAAGGCCAGCGGGTCTTGGGCTCCACGTCGCCGTGGTGTGCTTCAATGGCGTGGATGATCTGGGTGTTCTCCTTGTACTTGCGGCAGATGTCCACGCCGATCTGGACGTGGCTGCCCTCGATCTCGTGGTCCAGCGCCTTGCCGATATCATGCAGCAGGCCGGCGCGGCGTGCCATGGTGACATTCACGCCCATCTCGCCCGCCAGCAGACCGGCTACCCAAGCCACTTCCATGCTGTGGGTCAAAGCGTTCTGACCAAAAACTGGTGCGGTATTTGAGGCGGCCGAGCAGCTTGACCAGATCGGGGGGTGCAGGCCGTGAACGCCCACCTCCATCACCGCGCGCTCGCCCTCCCGCTTCATCTGCAGCTCCAGATCGTGGCGGCACTTTTCCACCGTCTCCTCGATGCGGGCGGGGTGGATACGGCCATCGCCGATCAGGCGCTCCAGCGTCATGCGGCCACCTCGCGGCGGGTCTGGTCAAGGAGGACAGGGTGATGGCCTCCGGCGTGTCGTCGATGATCAGGTCCACGCCGGTGGCGGTCTCCAGGGCGCGGATATTGCGGCCCTCGCGGCCGATGATGCGGCCTTCATCTCATCGCTGGGCAGCGGCACCACGCTGACGGTGGTCTCGCTGCAATGGTCGGCAGCGCAGCGACTGACGGCCTGTCCGATGAGTTGCGGGCGATGTTATCGCAGTTTTCCTTCAGGTCGGTCTCGTAGGCGGCAACGCGCACGGCCTTTTCGTGGGTCAGCTCCTCGTCCACCTTGTGCAGCAGCACCTCGCGGGCGTCCTCCTGACTCAAGCCGGCCAGCGTTTCCAGACGCTCCATCTCCTTGGCGCGCAAAGCATCGATCTCTGCCAGACGCTCCTCGGCTTCAGCGGCGCGCTTTTTCAGCTCTTCTTCCTTCTTTTCCAGCGCTTCGGTCTTGCGGTCCAGCGCCGTTTCCTTCTGGTCGATGCGGTTCTCCTGACGGCTGATCTCTGCACGGCGCTGCTTGATCTCCTTGTCAGCCTCTGCCTTCTGGGCATCGACCTCGGCTTTCAGACGGAAAGCCTCGTCCTTTGCTTCCAGAACCGCTTCCTTGCGCTTCTGGTCGGCGGTCTTGATCGCCTCGTTCACCAACCAGGTAGCCTCGGCCTCGGCGCTGCCGATCTGGGCTTCGGCAGTTTTACGATTTGTTATAACCAATAAATAACCCGCGGCACCTGCCACAACGGCGATCGTCACGACTACGACCACAATCACTACGATTGTGGGCATCGTGTTCACAAAAAAAGAAAAAGCAACTGATCAGTATTGTATATGTTTTTGGAATAATACAGCAAACATTCTTGTGTATTGCTTGATATTCAATAGGTGTTAGTTATAAAGAGGATAGCTTAGCGGCCCTCTTTTTATTATAATGGCCACGAGGTGTATCAAAATACATTGCTAACGGCATTAAAAGCAGAGTAATAAAAAGGCCGCCAGCGTCACCAGCACGCAACGGCCGACCACAAACCGGGGCGCAAAGCCGCCATTGTGCCCCAGTATCACGGCAGATATAAAAAGGGGCAATTTTTAAAATGAAAAAACATATGGTTATTCTGTGGTGCGGGGACGTGGTGTCTCAGCGGAAAACGCCATAACCAGCGTCAATACACTGCTTTGCCAGCTAAGTCTCGTCACTGACAGTATCTGCTGCTTCTACTACAGCTTTTACTTTTCGAGGGTCAACTTTAGCAGAAATCACTCCCGAATATTGGCTAAAAAGAAACGCTTTCTACTACTGCTGCAATGAGGAAGCAGCACATACCTTCCCGATTTTTACGTTGTTTTTGCATTATTTTTTTCTTTTTTCTCATTCCCACTATCTTGGTCAAGAGCTAACTTGTTACTGTATTGATACTGTTTTCTCGGTAGTTTGTTATAGATGGAACGGGTCCGCTTGACGATATGAGTGTAGTATTCTCAATTAATCAGAGAGGGAGTGCCAAGTTGGCTTAAACAAGCAGCCGCAGGGCATTGGAGACTACGCATACTGAGCAAAAAACGCGTATGCTTCATGGCTTTGCCGGATGGCTGGAACGAAAGTCTGAAAAGAATAAGGATAAAGGTGACGAAGTACAAGATGCTGGGACTGTTGCTTTTTTGTGGCAGTTCCTCTGCCGGGAACCGGCGCCTGGACCGCATTGGTAGCGGCTATGTTGGATATGCCGCTGAAAAAAATCGCTGCCGGTTATCGCGCTTCAGGCATACTGATCGCGGGTGATCATGTCTGTGATCACCTATGGCTTGGCGCCTTGCTCAGCTGGTGAACGGAGGATTATATGGGAACATATGCGGGTAAAAAAATGGATATCGCCATTATCGGAGGGGGCGGCAGGTTTATCTGCCGCCGTTTTTTTCCGGGGAGGCGCGCCGGTTCGGCAAAACGATCCGGCTGGGGGTTTGGGAGAAAGCGCCGCGCACGGGGAAAAAAGCTGTTGGCCACCGGAAACGGCACCTGCAACCCTCACCAACAGCGAGGCGGCCTTCCCGCTATCATCAAGCAGGGGCCTACTCAGCGTGGACGTGCCGTGCTGGCACAGGTACTGAAGGCTTTTCCTGCTGCAGAAGCCCGCAAATTCTTTTCATCCATTGGGGTGGAATCGGTGGAAAAAGATCGGGGCCGGGTTTACCCTCTCAGCCTGCAGGCAGGGGGCGGTGCTGGATTGCCTGCGGCTGACCTCTGGCAGCACAGGGAGCGGAGGAGTTCTGCAGCCGGTCGGTGAATGCGCTGCTGCCTGTGAAGGGGGTGGCTCCTGGAGACAGAGGAAGGTACGGTACAGGCACGGAAAGTGCTGGTCTGCGGCGGCGCGGCGGCACTGGGAGGGGTCGGCGGATGGGTATTCCCTGTTGGCCCGCTTGGGACACCCCGCACCCCCGCTGTTTCCCGCCATTGTTCAGGTGAAAACGGAAACCGAACTGGTGCGCTCCCTAAAAGGGATCCGGCTGGATGCCGGTGTCCGCTTTTGCCTGGATGGCCGGGAGCTGGCGGCGGAAACCGGGGGAGTTGCTGTTTACGGAATATGGCGTATCGGGACCGGCGGTGATGCAGATTTCCCGCTGTGTGGGGGGATTAGGGAACGCCGCCGGCGGGAAGACTCACCGTGCATCTGGACCTGTTGCCGGGCTGGAGTGCGGAGCAGGCGGAACGCTGCTTGGCAAAGCGGCGGGAGCTGGCCGGACGGACCCGGGAGGACTACCTGACGGGATTTCTGCAAAAGCGCGTGGGACGAACGCTGCTGCGCGCAGCAAGGCTGGGACCTCGCGCCCGGCCTGCGGCGGGCTGTCCGACGGTGAGGTGCGCTGTTTGGCGGCGCTGATGAAGGACTGGACGCTGAATGTCACCGGAACACAGGGATTCGGCGGCGCTCAGGTGACAGCCGGCGGGATTCTGCTGGAGGAATTCGGTGCCCATACGCTGGAATCGCGCCTCTGTCCTGGCCTGCCTGTACGCTGCGGGCGAGGTGCTGGATGCGGACGGGGATTGCGGAGGGTTCAACCTGCATTGGGCCTGGGCCTCCGCCTATGCGGCGGCGCGGGGGGCGGTGGCCTCTCTCTGTTGAATCAGGCAGATTGAAGGAGACAGTATGCTGAGAATTCGGGAAGTAACCCTGCCGTTGGGATATACTGACGCCGATATGCGCCGGGCGGCGGCGCGATTCTAAAGATATCTGAGAAACGATTGGAGACCGTGCGGATTTTTTCGACGGTCGGTTGACGCCCGGCACCGGGACTCTCACGTTTTCCCTGGCGCTGGATGTATCCATCCGGGGGATGAGGAGCTGGCCTACAGCGGTCCGGGGGGCATGGCGGTCCCGTGACGGAGGCGCCGTATCTTCCTCCCAGCCCGGCGCGCAGGCCGTCCTGCCGGTGGTGGTGGAGCAGGCCCGGCGGGTTTGTTTGCGGCGTTGGTGCTGGCCCGCGCAGGTTGGGCGCCTCTTTTTTGCTGGAACGGGGCCGTGACGTGGACCGGCCCCGGGAGGATGTGGAACGGTTCCGCCGGACAGGGGTTCCCTTCTTCCCGATTCCAACGTGCAGTTCGGTGAAGGAGGTGCAGGGACTTTCCGACGGCAAGCTGAATACCGGGATTCGGGATCCCCGGTGCCGGTATGTGCTGGAGCAGCTGGCGGCGGCAGGCGCGCCGGAAGAAATCGCTTTGGCAGGCCAAGCCTCATGTGGGGACCGACCGCCTGCGCGAAACGGTGAAAGAAAAGGGATTGCGGAACCGCATTCTGGAGCTGGGGGAGAGGTACGCTTTCCCATCAGGTGACAGGGATCCCTAGCAGACCGGGGCCGCCTGCGGGGCTTGCGCGTCCGCACGCCTTCCGGGGAGGAGGAGATCCGCTGCGATCAGGCGGTGCTGGCCATTGGGCACAGCGCCAGGGATACCGTGGACATGCTTTTACAGGTCGGGTCTCCCCCCATAGAGCCGAAACCCTTCGCCGTAGGTGTGCGGATCGAGCATCCCCGGAAGTGGATCGACCGGGGGCCGCTACGGCCGTTTTGCCGGGACATCCGGCGTTGGGGGCGGCGGATTACAAGCTGTCCTGCCGCCCTCAGGGACAAAGGGGCGTGTATACCTTCTGTATGTGCCCCGGCGGAACCGTGGTGGCAGCCGCTTCCGAAGAGGGGCGGCGTGGTGGTCAACGGAATGAGCAATTTGCCCGTGACGCGGAAAATTCAACAGCGCGTTGTTGGTGGGTGTGGGGCCGGAGGATTACGGCTCCGATCATCCACTGGCGGGCATCGCTTTTCAAAGGAGGATGGAACAGGCAGCATACCGTCTGGGAGGGGCTATCGCGCCCCGCCCCAAAGAGTGAAGGACTTTTGGTTGGCCGGCCTTCCCGGGCTTGGGGGAGGTGCGGCCTTCCTATGAACCAGGGGTGACGCCTGTCGACCTGCGGGAGTGCCTGCCACCGGAGGTGACGGCGGCTCTGCAGGCGGCGCTACCGGCGTTCGGCCGGCAGTTGGAGGATTTGACCGCCCGGATGCCGTGTTGACGGAGTGGAGTCGCGCAGCTCGTCCCCGGTACGGCTGCTGAGGGATGCCGCTGGCTCTTCCCGGCTGCGGGGGTATATCCCTGCGGGGAGGGGGCAGATATGCTGGGGGCATCGTATCGGCGGCAGTGGACGGGATCCCGCTGTGCGGAGTGGATATTGGCTTTGCCGGACGGAGATGCCGGTTGACCGGAGCAGAGCGCGGGAGGACAGATGGCGTGAAAAGGAGATGCCCTATGGACTGGTGCTGCTGGCGGGAGGCGGGGCTAAGGGCGTGTATCAGATTGGCGCCTGGAAAGCACTGCGGGATTGGGGATTGCCGTGGTTGCGTGGTGGGGACCTCTGTTGGCGCCATGAACGGCGCACTGGTAGCGCTGGGACTGTATGACGAGGCGGAGGCCCTGTGGAAAAAGCATGTCCATTGAGCAGGGCTTTCAGCTGTCTGCTCCCTTGCGCCGTCCCGACAAATTGTTCAGCATTCAAAATGCCGGCATCCTGGTCCGCGAGCTGTGGAAGCATCATGGCCTGGATATCACGCCTCTGCGCAGAAGGCTGGAAGAACTGGTGGATGAACAGGCGCTGCGGGCGTCTCCGGTGGAGTATGGCCTGGTGACCTATGAGGTAACGGGTCGAAAGGGCCGGGAGCTGTTTAAGGAAAAAAAATCCCGGAGGGACGGCTGATGGATTATATCATGGCCAGCGCGGCCTATCCCGGCCTCAGACGGATCGAGATCGACGGCAAAACGTATTTGATGGCGGTCTTGTGGACAATGTCCCTGTCCAGATGCTGCTGAACCGGAAAAAAAAGAGCCGGTTGTGGTGGTGGATATCGGGGGACGGCGGGGCTACCGGCGGGGATGAAGCCCTCCGAATCACTGATCTATGTCAAGCCGCTGGAACCGCTGGGGACGGCTTTTTGAGTTCCAACCGGAAACGGCCCAGCGAAAATGGATATGGGTTATATGGACACCCTGAAGGCATTCGGCCGCCTTTCCGGCACGTGGATGTATTTTGAAAATGCCGAGTATGACCGCTTGCTTCGGCGGTGGGGAAAGGTAGAAACCGAGGGCTGGAGCATTACGCCCGTCTGCTGGGCATGAACAAGCTGCGCGTGTGTACCGGTGACGGCTTTGTCCGTGAGCTGCTGGAATACGAGAAGGTGTCGGCGGAAAAATTCCGTCTGTTCCGTTCCCAGATGGACATTCCCTCCGACAAAGGCGCTGGCGCGCGGTTCCCGTCCGTGAATACAGCCTGACGGGGGATCTGCTGCTCCAGTTGGCCCAGGCCATGCTGGAGGACGGGGGAAAAAGCGCCGGAGGCTCATCGGTATGGCGCAAAGGTAAGGCCCGAGCTGATGGCGGCAGCCGCAGCCATGCTCCGCGTAAAAAGGGCAGTGGAGGAGAGCTTTCTTCGTCGTAATCGTTTGGCTATTTTTCCCTGAAACGCCAAAAAAGACAGAATAAATATAGCGAAAAAGCATTTTAGAATAACCCCGATAGGCAACCTATCCTGTTGAAAACTCATTTTCTCTTCTTTATAATGGTTTGTATAACCTACACAGATCGAAAATGGTACAGGTATGTATTTTCGTGGCATCTGTTTTCGATGAGGACGGTTATAATTTATAAAGAAAGAGGGATGTCATTTATGCCAATGAAAGTGGCCAAGAAATTTTTGGCTGTCGGTGTAAGTGCCTGCCTGGGTGGCGGGTACCTTTACCGGTGCACTGGCGGTGACGGCGGCCGGTTCTTCGGAACCGAAGGTTCTCTTTGAAGAGAATTTTGATGATTCGACCGCCCTGCCGGAGGGCTGGAAAGAGATCAAGGAAAACACAAACGGCAAGGTGTATATTGAGGACGGTGCGCTTATCATTGATGCGCAGGGTACCGGCACCGATTCCCCCTTACGGAGTGGTTTACCTTGGCGACGAGCTGATGAATGAAGGCGACTACACTGTCGAAGTGAGTATACGCCCCTTTTGTGGCAGGCTAGCAATACCGGTATTCCGAGTCTGATGTATCGCGTTCAGGGACTGAACTGGACAACAACCGGACGTATGTGCCGTACTATCACTTCACCGTCCGCATGAATGCGGCGACGCAGCTGGCGGCGGCGTGGGAGCTGACCTACCGCGGAAAGAACCAGTCCTGGACGCATCTGGCGGATGTTAATGCTTCTTCCGACCTGTCGCTGAATACCACTTATACCATGAAAATCGGGTGGTAACAATCCGGCAGTGGCTGGACGACGAATGCTGGTGGACAAAACGCTGGACGAATCCGTTTCGGCCAAAGCTCGCCAATGGCGGCATCGGCTTCCAGACCTCCAACATGAAGGTCCGTGTGGATAACATCAAGGTTACGGAAACTACGGACATCGTCAGCCCACTTCTCCCGACCTTTTCAACGTGTACGAGCCGGACACCGGCCTGCGTGTAGCTCCCACCGTGGTGCAGAAGGTGGACAGCAGGATGACTACAACGCGCTGACCAACGGAGGGCGCCCGCCCGGCGACGGCGGTGCCACGCTGGATCAGAACCTAGAACGTTGTGTCGATGCCAGCGGCGCGAAGATTGCTACGCTGGACGAGGCGATGACCAAGATCGACGACGACATTATCCCTGGCTTTTTGTCAAGGATACCGCGACGGTGACGGCGCTCAGCAACGCTTATGGCAAGACGCTGAAGGATGCCACCATTTTCTCTGATAATCTGATGACGATGCCGTCCGCTGCTCATGAGGCGATGAACAAGCTGCACCGCCTATTGGCCTGTGCTGAGCGGGGATATCACCAAAGAAGTCAAGGACGAACTGATCGCCTCTGCCAATGCCACGCATGCGGCGAAAATCCTGGTGCTGGACAGCAGTAAGCTGACTAAGGAGGATGTCCTGTATTTCCAGATGCGTCTGATGACGGTCTGGGGTATCACCTCCGGTGAAACAGTAGACACCTATACCCAGATTGTCAAAGGGCTTTGACGGTCTGGTCACCGATGACTTCACCACGGCGATCAGTGCTATCGAGAGCTTTGACGATTCCAACGGACTGATCCGCAACCCGGTGACCATTGCGCACCGCGGCTATTCAACAAATATCCGGAAAACACCATGGCGGCCTTTAAGGGGCGCTGTGGAAGCCGGTGCCAGCATGATCGAAACCGACTTCCATATGACTACGGACGGCAAGCTGGTACTGATCCACGACGATTTACCCTGGATCGCACCACCAAATGGCAGCGGTGCGGTGGCCAGTAAGTCGTGGGGATGAGATCAAGGGATCTCCAAGTGCAAGAATGACGGCGATGTCGAATTCAGCGATGAAGGCATTCCGCTGATGGATGACCTGTTCGAGTATATCCAGGACAAGGACGTTGTCATTGTCATGGAAATCAAGAATGGCGACGAGACTCTATCCCGGTGTTCAAACAGCTGGTGGAAAAGTACGGCGTACAGGACAAAGTGGTCGCCATCACCTTCTACAGCAATCAGGTTGCTGCCATGGTTTTCCCGGAGATGAGCGTGGGCTTCCTGGGAACCAGCGGTGGGGAACACGGTCAGCGACAGGCTGCTGACCCACTTATCAACACCAACTTCCCTCCGAATGCACCAACCATCCGAACCGCTCCTTCAATAGCTCCGAGCTGATGGAGGCTGCCAAACACCGCGGTATCGTGATTCATCCGTGGACCTATACCGGTATGACACTGTTTAATGAGGATATGCGCATGGGTGTGCAGTTCCTCACCCTCTAACGGCGCCGAGTGGCTGACCGATCAGTATTCCTTATCTGGGGCCGACAGGCGCACACAATATACGCTCAAGCAGAATATTGCCGAGAATGTAAAAGCCACGGCGATTTCCCAGGAGCTGGGCGAAGCGGGGAAGTCAATGTAGGTATGATGCGCATTGCCGGCGACGACATCACCTTTACCAATTATGAAAACGGCACGGGTTGCCGCCGACAAACGCAGGGGACCGCTACCGTTATCCTGAAGTATGAGGTGGAGCAGTTTAACGGTGTATATACCATCTATTCCGAACCGGTGACTGTGACGGTGGGGAAAACAACAGCGACCCCACCGATCCGCCTCCCACGGAAACACCACCGGGTTGCGACGACAACCCCCAATATCCCTGGCGGAAGTCCCCGGCACGCATGATCAAGGAGGTCTCCCAGGCCAACAATGCCGCTGCTGTGGTATGTGAAGGACTGGAAGGGGGCAGCACCAGCACATTCGTGCCCAATGAGTATGCGGTGTATCCGGAAATCAAGGTGGTCAACAACAACGGCACTCTGAAATCCCGCCCCTGATTCGTTCGCAGTATAACTTGTGTACACCTTTGCGTATATTGCGCCAAGAACGAACTTTGTGGACAACAAAGCTGTACTACAATTTCACGGCGGATTGTCAGTGGAATTTCACCTGACTCTGGGTGCCAACAAGGATGATACCGCGGATGGAAGCGAAATGCTGAACCCTGACCTCCTACATCATGAAGGAGGGGGAGAAAGAATAAGTTATCGCTATGTGACCGACGGCGATCCTGGTGTTTGACGGATGCATTGATGTGTACGCCGCTTATCAGATGCGGTTCAGATGAAATCGAAAAGCCGGCCTGATCGATGAAAAACGGCGACGCTTTATCGGCCCACGATTATCTGGACGGTTGGCGGCGCTGAGGATGCCGATAATGATCACGGTAAACGATCTGTATGTCGGCCGTGAGGAAGCGCTCCTACTTCTCAATCTACAGATGCCAGCTCGGATAGCGACCGGCTACCACGGCGACCGGATCGGATACGACAGCAACCCGGTCAACACCACTGCCCCGACCAATGGGACGGTACTTCCACTACGAAGACTCCGTCCAGCCCGAGTACCGGTGAAAACGTGGCGTTTGCCCTTTTGGGTGCCCTGCTGGCTGCTTCTGCCGGACTGATGGTCTTTTCCCCGGAAGAAGAAAGCATAACGATTCTTGATCAGGTCCGCACTGAAAAGGTCCACTTTGGCATGGGCCAAAGCGAAATCCTCTATGCCGGCAGATTGGGAGGAGGCAAGATATCCGAAAGAGACAAAACAATCTGTCCAGATCAAACCAGAAAAGGATGCCGTCAGCGGCTGGGATCTCAACGAAAAAAGTAGGGGCCTTATCCGTAGATGAAGTCCCCCCTGCCTTTTTGTTAAGCAAAAGACCAGCCGGAGTTTACAGGATATTCCCGGTACCATCCCGGAGATGACCCCCTCGATCATTGTTGCTCTCCCGCAGCAGGAAGCGTAAAATTTGTCCGGTCCGACGCCACCGATATGGCATAGATGTATCCTTCCCCCATACATGGCCTTTAATGTGTGCATCAGAAGGGCTTTTCCAATGCCTTTCCCCACGTTGGTTTCATCGACACCGGTGGGGCCGAAAAACGCACGGCCGTGGCATCGTAACAGGCGAAACCCAGAATCTGGGGATTCCTGCACGGCAACAAAGCAGCGGGAGGGTATGGAAGAATGGCGTTGGGAGGCTTCATCCGCCCATCCGAGACTGAAATGTGTCTTGATCCATTCACGCACCTCTGAGTTTTGGGGGCCATGACTGACTTTTGACGATTCCCCCTGCATTTATTTTTTCCATTCCGTCGTCATATTGGTCCAGGTCAACAAACGCACCAACATATCGGGCATACACAACCACACTCACTTTTTTCTTTGGGGTAAGAAAAACTATAAAACCGGATTTTTTAAGGCTAGGTCCACAGCGTATCTCCTGTCAGCTTTAATGGCCCCTTCCTGTTTTTTGAAGCAGAAACAATAAAAACAAAGCTGCATGGCAACAAGGGTACACAGGCAAGTCGCCTTTACCCAGGGAACTCAGATATTATACAATACGAGTGTATAAAAAGCCAAGGAGAAACAGAGAAAAAGACAGTGTTTGACGGCGAAATTCCTTTGCATTTGGAAAGAAGGTCAAGCTGTATCCGGCTGCGGCGGGTATCCGGATACATAAATAAACGATGCAGGATTAATTACCACCGACCGAATCAACTGATTTTGTAGAGAACGAAAGAAAAGATGAGGATTTATAGCTCAAAAACTGTACATAAAAGCATTTTTAAATAAAGATATAGACACAGATCGACGCCTTGTTTTAGTGGCGGTATTCTATATTATCTACATAATAGCTGTTTGGTTTTGAGTTTGGGATCAAAACAGGACAGTGAAATATGGATCCGCCAAGGAACCGTAGAAAAGGGGAGGATACCGATGAAAAGCGGTGGTGAAAAAATTGAGCGTTGGTGCGGTTGCGGCTGTTTTCTGCGGGACCAGCGCCCCACGGGCCATGGCCGGAGGCAACATTATGACCGGTGAAGGCACAGTCACGACGGAAACCCTGTCGGAAGGCGTTACCTTACCGGCAGGAAATGGTGCCCAGAGCACGAAAAGGCAAGCAGAACATTTTTGTACGGTGACCTATGATTATACAAACGAACTACGATCTGGCCATCGGCGGAAAGATTGGCGACCGCAATACGGTCACGGAAATGGCCCCAGATGCTCGGCGAGGTAGAGGGATATACGGTGTTGGCCGGTGTCAACGGCGACCATTTTTCCTTCTTCCAGACGGGGAATCCCTATGGATTCTGCATGGACGATGGTGAGATCCTGGAAAGCCCTACGGATTCCAAGGATGCGGCGGCTATATGTTTTATTCGTTTGGCATCACCCGATGGGGAAGTGGTGACGGGATACAATCCTACCCTCATTGCCACCTATCAGCGAGAGGGTTCCCCCATTGAGGATCGGATCAGCATTGAGCGGATCAATCGTACCCGTGAAGGCTTTGCTGCTTCTGTCCTGTTTACAGAGGCCTACGGTGATTCTACCAAGACGGAAGGCGGCCTGGAGCTGGTTATTCAGGTGGAAAGTGGCAAGTGTTGGTCCTCAGGCCAATCCGCTTGTGGGCAACGGTTGTCGAGATCAATGAAAACGGCGACAGCACCATCGGCGAAGGCCAGGTGGTTCTTTCCGGGAAGGTGCCGCTATGACCGATCTGAGGAACTATCAGGTGGGCGATAAAATTGAGATGAACTTCAGTTTTGTCGAGGAAGAATGGAATTACGTGGATCTTCGCCATCGGCGGCCATTATTCTATCGTGCAGAATGGCCAGGCCATGGAATTCGATTATTCGGAAGACGCGGCTGTTTTTGATGGGAATAACCCCTGCACCGCTGTGGGCATGACCGCGGACGGCAAGCTGGTAATTGTGGCCACAGATGGCCGCGGCGCCGGCGGTGGCGTGGGCTTTTCCGCCAACGATATGGCCCACTACATGGCGGAGGAATTAAACTGTGAAAATGCTATTATGCTGGATGGCGGCGGTTCCACGGAAATGGTCACTGTGGACGGCGATGAGATAAGCATCCGCAATACGCCGTCGGATGGAGCGGGAGCGCCCGGTGGGCAACGGCCTGTTCCTGGTGAAGCTGGATGCCCCCGTGCTCCGGAAACCGAGCCCACAGCGCCCACGGCGGCTCCGGTGATCGAGCCGGTGAACCTCATGCCCTCCGATCTGAGCGGTGCAAAGGGAAATAACGCGACAGCGGTATATGAGGGGGAAACGCTGAAGGTCACCTCCACCGCCAACAATGCGACTTTTACTTTCCCGGTGGGCAAGGAGTATAACCTCAACAAGCTGCCCAATATGTACTTTACCGTGGATGCGGATGTCCGTTTTGACATTCGTGTGAATTATACCGGAAATGTTCCGGGAGTGGTGGGGGGAATCGTCAGCGATTATGGCCCCAAATTTTTGGCAGCGACGTTATGTCGGTAGGCTATTTACCGGCAGGGGTCTATGACGATCGAGAGGAAAACGGCGCGGATTATGAATGGTCAATTTTGCCGGTGGCCCCAATTATAACGGGAATGTGCCTTCTGGATGCGATGATCACCATCGATTCCATCGAGATTCGTCTCCAGACTCCTGGAACCGTTCAGCTGGAGGCGTTGTATATGTCCAAGCTGGCCTCCGATGATGTGCCTTCTCCCATTCCTTCCTCTTCTTCTACGGATTCAACGGAGAGCACGGACGGAACAACGGGATCCACGGATGCTTCCCAGTCCACCGAACCGTCCTCTCTCGACAGACAGCTCCACGACTGATACAACGGCGACGGATACCACCGCTGATACGACGGATACCGCTGCCGGAACGGATACGACGGGTTCCCCCCGCCTCTTCCACTACTTCCACCACGGCACACACTTCTCCCGGCACGGGCTACGGTATGGGAGCGCTTGCGTTGGCCGGCATGCTGCTGGTAGTTTCCATCTCCGGAATCTGCTTTTGTCATAAAGCGCGGGCGAAATAACTGACGCAACGATATTTTCAGGGGACGGCGTTCTTCTTCACGGGAAAGAGCGCCGTCCCTTGCTTTGACCAGAAAGTACCGACATCCCAAGGAAATTCAAAGGGGATGCAGGAAATATTTGTCTATATTCCAGCAAAAAAGAAGAAATAACGCGACAAAATGTACAACGAGGCACTTTTGAGATAAGACAATAGACAAATTTTAGGCTTGCCTCCTGAAAGAATTAGGAGTATGATATTATCCCCGCCAGGATCTCGCATTCTGCCCTTTGCCCCCTTACCGGGGATGGCGACAGAACGAGAGAGGCCCGGTGGAGGGGCGATACGGATCAAAAAGGAGGAAAAAGCATGAAGAGCAGTATGCTGAAAAAAGCTGGGAATGGCTTGACCCCGTTACCGCTTTTTTGTGGCACCAGTGTCCTGATGGCTATGGCCAGCACCAGTGTTATCACTGAACCGGGCACGATCACGGAAGAAACCTTGTCGGATGGGGTTACCTATCGGCAGGAAATGGGTGCCAAAAATGATAACGGAAGCAAAATATTTTTACCGTGACCTATGATTATACGGATCCGAACTATGATCTGGCCATCGGGGAATATTGGGTGATCGCAACACGGTCACGGAAATGGCCCAGATGCTCAATGAGGTGGAGGGGTATACGGTGGTAGCCGGTGTTAACGGCGATCACTTCTCCTATACGACTGGTGTCGCGATGGGATTCAGCATGGATGACGGCGAAATTTTGGAGAGCCCGACGACGGACAAAAAATGCCGACGGGATATATGTTCTATTCCTTCGGTATTACCCGGACGGCGATGTGGTGACGGATATAACCCCACCCTGATTGCCACATATCAGAAGGGTTCGCCCATTGAGGACCGGGGTCCGATCGATTTAGATCAACCGTACCCGGGAGAGCTGGTCGGCGTGCAATTTGTATACAGAAGCGTATGGCGCTTCCACCAAGACCACGGAAACAAACGGAACAAAGGGCTTGGAGCTTGTCATCGATGTGAAGAGTGGCGAAAGCGCGTCGGCCAAGGCGAAGACCGTTGGTGGGCGGGTTGTGGCGATTAACCAAGACAACAACAGTCCCATCGAGAGGAGGGACAGGTGGTTCTCTCCGCCCGAGGGTACCACTATGAACGCCCTGGAAAACTATCCAGGTGGGCGACAGGGTAAGAGATAATTTCAGCTTTGTCGAGGAAGAATGGAACTTATGTGGATTTGCATTGGCGGCCGGTATTCCATTGTGCAGAACGGCCAGCCTATGGAGCTGACCTATGACGATCCGGACAATCCGGATGACGACGGTTCTCCCTTCAACTCCCTGGCTTCCCGTACCGGTGGGCATGACCGCGGACGGCAAGCTGGTGATCGTGGCTACGGATGGCGCGGCGCTGGCGGCGGTCAGGGCTTTACCGCCAACGAAATGGCTCACTACATGGCGGAGGAACTGATGTGAAAACGCCATCCTGCTGGACGGCGGCGGATCCACGGAAATGGTTACCATGGACGGCGATGAAGCCAATATCCGCAATACGCCTTCTGATGGCTCTGAGCGTCGGGTGGGCAACGTGCCTGTTCTTGGTGAAGCTGGATACTCCCGCGCTCCGGAGACCGATCCCACGGCCCCGGCGGGCCCCGGTCACTGAACCGGTGAACTTGTTTCCTTCCGACCTGAAAGGTGCCACAGGGAGCAACGCGACAGCGGTATATGAGGGAGAAACGCTGAAGGTTACCTCCACTGCTGCCGATGCGACCTTCACCTTCCCGGTGGGTAAGGAGTACAACATCAGTAAACTGCCCAGCATGTTCTTTACGGTTGACGCTGAAGTTGGTTTTGACATCCGTGTCAATTATACAGGAACCACGTCCCGGCGTGGTAGGAATCGTCAGTGACTATGGCTAACTTCGGTGTGGGGACATCAGGTTATCTGGAATGCGGGCCTGTGACAAGGGGGAAAACGAGGAAGGCACAATATGTAGGCATGGTCAACTTCATCCGGAGGGGTTCAGCTATAACGGCAACATCCCCGACGATAATATGATCACTATCGATTCCATTGAGATTCGCCTTCAAATTCCGGGTCGTCTCCTTGGACGCTCTGTATATGTGCGATGCGGCTTCCGATAATGTGCCTTCGCCGATTCCCACAGCCTCTTCCACGGATTCGACGGAGAGCACGGACACAACGGCGAGTTCCACAGACCCGACCCAGTCCACGGATACCTCTTCGACGGACAGCTCCGTGACCGATACCACGGCGACGGATGCGACGACCGATGGGACAACCAGTAACGGACACCACTGCTGGAACGGAAACAACACGCTCCTGCTTCACCACGGCGCACACTTCTCCCGATACCGGCTACGGCATGGGGGCGCTTGCGCTGGCGGGTATGTTGCTGGCGGTTTCCGCTTCTGGTATTCTATTTTCTGCCGTAAAGGCAAAGGTGAAGAAAGACCCTTTCTCCAAGATTTTTTTAACGAGAAGGAATTGCCAGAATAACAGGGCAGGCGATGTTCCTTTTGGGGTATCGCCTGCCCTGTTCCGAGGGGGGCAGAAACAACAGCGGCCTGTGCATATAAACGAAAAAAAGCTTGAACTATTTGCGGAATAAGTGTATGCTATTTCCGTACAACACTGAGATGTTGCTTTTTTGGTACATCACTTTCCTGGTGAGATCGTCATATGGAAACAAGAGAAAAGTTATATTTTATTTATTCTGTCTGGTATCCTACACGGGCTTGTTTTTGTAAAAGGCAGATTGATTAACAGGATGGACAAATGGGCATAGTGAAATGGTCAGGAGCATAATCTATAATGTGGACTGAAACAAAAGCCAGCAATACGTAACTGAACGAAGCAATACCTAG
>VOFK01003018.1_pt1 | contig 26302 bp, 39 predicted proteins | sample 5384121 | NCBI WGS metagenome assembly VOFK01 (sample SAMN12384730, study PRJNA508395) | human gut metagenome | isolation source: healthy gut J | host: Homo sapiens | reverse complement strand
ACATTTAATAAAACAGGATATAGACATCATTAATGTCAAATAGGCTTGTACAATTTACCTGTAAGTGAGGTAATGAAACATGTGTACAGAATTTAATTTAAAAATAGATGAATCTACTGAGTTGCTAGATACAAAAACATTTGATGACTACGATACAAATGAATTGCTACTATTATCCGATACTATTAAACAATCATGCTTTGAATTTCTATTCAATTCTCATATTGAGTGTTTGCCCTTATTGTGGAAGCATTCATATCGTTAAGGCTGGAAAAAACAGTAAAGGAAGACAACGTTATAAATGCAATAATTGTAAACGAAGATTCATTAATAGTACAAATCATCTAATGCATTGGTCTCATTTATCAAAAGAACAATGGGAAATCTTATTCTATTCTTCATTGAACAATGGATTATTTATCTAAAACTGCAAAGCTTGTAGGTATCAGTATCGTTTCAGCTTTTTATAACAGACATAAACTTATGTATGTGCTTAATGAATTGGTAAACAAAAAAAGCAATTGTCAAAGAAAATTGCACTAGATGAAACATATTTGACTTACCAAGCTAAGGGGGTTGTAAACCAAAATCGTAGAGGTATAAGTAAAGATAAAATTGGTATCGCATGTGCAATAGATGAAGATGGAAATTATATTGTACACACAGCAGACAGAGGTCGGCCCACCTCTAGCACGCTAATAGATATTTTTTAAAAACACAATACGTCCTGGATCAATCGTAATCAGTGATAGTCAAAGAAGTTATCATCAATTAATGGATGCATTGAATATAAAATGGATCAAAAATACCATCAGGTGAAAAAATCGAAAGATGGATATACCTTAGAAATGGTTAATCGTCTTCATGACAGAATCAAAGCATTTTTTTTCAGAGGCAAAAAGAAATGTAATGTGACACATTATCTACAAGGTTATCTAGCATTATTTCAATATAGTGAGTTACATACAATGATGATTGGAAGCAAAGATGTTTCAAAGATGAATTCATGAAAATCAACAATATATTAAGTGGCATTCGAAATAAAGATATATGCCCAGAAGTCAATTTATATAAGACGTTGTATGAGTGTTGATTTTAGCTTTATATCCTAATTTATTAAATGTGTCTTTGTAGAAAAAAAATGCAATATGAATATGATTCTTAGAACTTTAATTACGAAAGAAAGTAAAATTAATTTCATTAAAGCAATAACGGTTTTAATAATGAATTCTGCAATCTATTTTTCTATTGTGTTAATTTATAGTGCTTTAATCTGGAGTGTATTTGGCTTCGAGGGATGGAATATGAAAATTCAGACTTCTTACCTATTTTGGCTGTCCCCTTTAAATATCAATTATTTTCAAGCATATATGGTCAATGTTTTGATAGGGTATCTAGCAGTTTTAGTGGTAACATTTTTCACCTCATTGTTAGTTAAAATAAACGAAAAAAAATACATAGGCGAATTATTATCAATATTATTTATATTTATTCCATTTATGTTTAATAACTATTCATTTTTTTTGCTTTTTCCCATCAAATGTAATTCAATTATCTAGAAATATTTTTGAACTTTAGCTGGATAAATGGAATAAATTCTATATATTTAGAATTCATTGGTTTATTATGTGTTGCTATTTTATTGTTTTTTCTAGTTTGTCGAAAAAATAGAAAAGAAATTTAAACTTAAATTGAGTTTTTTGCATATTCAAGGCCACTTATTCCATTAACCAGTGCTATTTATACAACTTAGTTGTTAGATGGATTTATATTCAATCTGTGAATTATAGATTTGGAGGTTTAGAAGATATGACTAAATTTTTTTTGCTTGATTTAATTCTGTTTTTGATAATTGGTGGTGTTGCAATTATTTTACAATATCATTTTGGGAATAGACTTAGTAAGAAAGTTGAAATAGTTTATGGTTGTATATCTGTTGTAATTGTAGCAGTTACCACTATAGTATTTACAATTCAAATGAATCCGATTATTACACCTTCGTTGCATGCTGATTATTTAAAGTTAAACGAAGAAATTAAATATACTAGTATAGAATTATGCGAAAACTATAGAGATTGCACACTTAAGATCGTAGCAAATGGTTTTAGATGGGGGATACCAGACGTATTATTCTGGGGATGCTAATGTTGAGATATACAATAGCAAAAATGAAAGGTTGAATTATTATTACAAAGCTAAAGTTTATTACAATATTGATGTTAATAGTGTTATTGTGTTAAAAGATGCAAACGATGCTAAAGTATATATTTTCAACTTTGACACAAATCAACAAACACAGGATTTTTTATGATTTATTATGTAAAAAACCGTATTGTTGTTTAAATGAAGTTGATAAGACACTCTGCATCTCTATGTTAAATACTTTTTCATCAATTGGTTTAATAAGATATCTTTTCGCTTCTATTTTATATCCATCTATTAAATATTTTTTTAAAGCTAGAAGTGATTATAATAATAGAACTACGATTATAGGTTCTTATTTTTGATGCAATTTCTATGCCGTTGTAGTCTCCTAGTTCAATATCCAAAAAAATCAAATCATATTCTAGAAACAAATTGGATCCTACATCGAAATTCTCAAGATAATCAATCTTATATGATATTTTGTTTGATTGCAAAAAAGAATCTAGTAATTGATGCAAGTGTAGCTTATCTCTTTCTATATCTTCACAAATTAATATTTTTATCATTATGCCTCCCATTTATTATTTTACACCATTTGTTTACTTATTTATACTTTTGTATGAAATTATAAAACAGCTATAAAAGAATTAAAGTTTTTAACTTTTAACTAATGGACTCATGTAAATAAATAATCAAATATTTGACTTTTTGGGAATCATTCAAAAAAGCTAATGTGGCAATATTGCCACCATTCATAAAGTATTACATAAAATATAAAAAGAGAGAAAATGCATGTATATTTTTAGTGTGTGTAGATTCATTTTCCGCTTTTTTATTTTAGAATCCGTCGGAGGCATGGGGTCTTAGGGGTGCAACCCTAAAAAGTTTGGTCGTTTGGCATCAGACAAATGCCATGCTTGCTACTTTTTTAAGGCGATGAGATGTAGGGGGGCAAAGGTATGTATATTAAAATATAAAAATATAAAAATGGGACATAACAAGTATAAAATATGAATGCGTTAATTTAATGCTAAAAAAGATAAGGAGTATATAGAATGTCAGAAGTAGATTTTAAAAAATTTATTCAAAGCACTAAAGTTAATAAACTCATAATTAAATAAAAAAAAGTATCAAAGTTTCAAACACTATATAGTACAAAAAAGAACAATTTGAAAAATGAAAATAGAAACAAATTTAGTGAAAACAAATTTCTTCAAACATATGTAGATACAACCGTTGAAAGAAAAAATATCATTATTAGAGGAGCAGATAGCAACAAAAATGGAAATTAAAAAGTATATTGAATGGTGATTCCTGACTATTATTTAGCGTCTTTTCTTGTAAAACCAATAGAAACCAATGAAAACTATATCCAAAATACACATGATGATTTGCGCTGTATCATGTGTATAGATACTATATAGAATCAATACTGCAGTAATGGTGAAAAATGAAATCAGTTTCCATTTTGAATAATCTGTAAGTGCAATGAAAAATAAGATGAATTGTACAGTGAATAATAAGTAATACATACGCATTTGATCCTCTATGAACCTTTCTAAGATTATTGTATATAAAATCTTGATAGGACACAATTATGTTAATTGGTATTTTATCATTATTTGTTAACACAGAAGGAAAGAAAAAGGATTATTATATAAATAGAACTACTACAAGACTACTACTTGCAGATGTGTTCTGAAAAACACTCCTCTCCGTCTAACTAACGGAGTCTTGGGTGTTTTTTTTATTAACTAATTCAATTAAAATAGTATTGAAAAAAGTAGGTGGTTTTGTGAAACAGACGAATGACAATTTGACTATCATAGATGACTAAAAAAAAGAGATTCAATGCTTGAAGAACATTTTGAATCGAGAAGGAATTTCTTATCAGGAAGAATTGGATCAATTAAAGAATTCTGCAAATGCAGAAACTATTGAAACGAATCAAGGAAGTCGTATTGTTTTTTCAAATGAAATCACAAAAGATATGGCAAATCGGTTTTTTGCACGTTTTTGGGGTCGTACAGACGTATACGCAAAAAGAGTAGAAAACAAGAAAACAAATAAAGCGGGATACTATCCACAATGTATTAATTTTTGGTCAGATGGTTGTGGTAAGAAATGGAATGCAGGATTTCGTTGCCAAGATTGTCATTACCAAAAGTATAAAGCTTTGACAATTGATAGTATTATGTCACATTTAAAAGGAAATGAAGTGATTGGTGTTTATCCATTGTATAAAGATAATACGTGTCGATTTTTAGTTTTTGATTTTGATAATCATGATAAAGATGCAGGAAATGATTTTGCGAATATAGATGATAGTTGGAAAGAAGAAGTTAATGCGATGCGTGAGATTTGTCAATTAAATGGAATTGATCCATTGATTGAACGTTCTAGATCAGGTAAAGGAGCACATATTTGGATTTTCTTTGATAAACCTATTTCATCAATCTTGGCAAGAAATTTTGGGAATGCCTTATTAGATAAAGGGGCAGAACAAGTGAATTTAAAATCATTTAAATATTATGATCGTATGATACCAGCACAAGATAGTATGCCAAAAGGTGGTCTGGGAAATTTAATCGCATTGCCATTACAAGGACAAGCATTGAAAGATGGCAACAGTTCATTTATTGATGAAAATTGGAATGCCTATTCAAATCAATGGAATATATTGTGGTCTAAGCCTAAGCTTTCACAGTCGTTTATTGAAAAAAAGATAAAAGAATGGCATGGAAATTCAGATGATAAACCTTGGGATTCTGTTAAAGAATTTGAAAAGAATGAAGTGGATGGAAAAATGCATATCATTTTATCAAATGGTATTTATGTGGATACTTCAAATTTAAGCGTATCTATTCAAAATAAAATTCGCAAATTGGCTAGAATTAGTAATCCTATTTATTATAAAAATCAAGGTATGGGAATTTCTACTTTTGACATGTATAAATATATATATCTTGGTGAAGATCACGATAGTGGATATATACAAATTCCTAGAGGTTGTTATGATACTTTAATTTCGTATAATAAGAACGCTCGGATTCAAATGATGATTGATGATAAAAGGCAACAAGGAAGAAGTATTGATGTTACTTTTAAGGGAGAGTTAAAACCTGAACAAAACGTAGCTCTAAATAAAATGATTGAGCATGATAATGGTATTTTATTAGCAACTACAGCTTTTTGGTAAGACTGTTCTTTGTGCAGATTTAATTGCGACAAAGAAAGTGAATACATTAATTTTGTTGGAGAGTTCATCTTTATTAGAACAATGGAAAGATAAGCTGCAGACATTTTTGGATATAAATGAAGAATTGCCTGAATATACGACACCTAAAGGTTTGATCAAAAAGAGAAAATCATTGATAGGTACTTTACAAGGATCTCATGATTCCATGACAGGTATAATTGATATCGCAATGGCTGGTTCTATATGTAAAAAGGGAAAATTTCATAAACTGTTGAATGAGTATGGCATGATCATTGTGGATGAATGTCATCATGCAGCTTCAAATACAGAAAGTGCTGTTTTTAAAAAGAAATTAAAGCTAAGTATGTATATGGTGTTACAGCCGTTGATCGAACGGATCAATTGGATAAGATGAATTTTATGTTTATTGGTCCAATACGACATAAATATTCCGCAAAAGAACAGGCTGAACAACAAGGGATTCCTCGTTTGTTATATCCTCGGTTTACACATGTGGTTGCACCAAGAGGAATGATGAAAGATGAAAAAAATCCAAATGAAGCATACTCAATATTACGAGATAATGATTTGCGAGATCAAATGATTATTCAGGATATAAAAAGAATGTATAAAGAAAAAACGTACACCTGTTGTATTGTCAAAATATGTAAATCATTGTAAGAAACTATATCAACAATTAGAAGGTGTGGCAGATTTTGTTTTCTTGTTGATAGGAAGTCAATCAAAAAAAGAAGAAAATAATCATATTGTTGAACTAATGAAAAGTGTACCTGAAGATAAAACTATGATATTAATTGCGACAGGATCGCTCGTTGGAGAAGGTTTTGACCTTGATAGGTTGGATACTTTGTTTCTAGCAATGCCGGTAGCTAGTAGTAGTGTTATAAAACAATTTACAGGAAGAATTCATCGACTATATGATAAAAAATATACAATATTAGTATATGATTATGTAGATGTCCATATTCCAATGTTTGATCGGATGTATGGAAAAAAAGATTAAAGGCCTACAAAGAATCAGGTTATGAATTAATTTCGGATACTAACGGCATAAAAAGTGAATCGCAAATTTCTCAATCTATATATGATGCAAGTAATTATTATGATATGTATAGTCAAGATTTATTGTGTGCAAAAGAAGAATATTATTCTATCCAGTCCTTCATTATCTGGCGATAGAGTTGTAGAATTTACTAAATTGGTTAAAGAAAAGATGGAAGCTGGGGTTGAAGTAACCGTAGTTTCTTGGATGCCTGATAAAATTAGGTTTGGAAGTTCAAATTACAGAATGCAGTTGTTAGAGGAAATGAGACAATCTGGTTTTTATCTAAAATCTGCAGAAGATAACTGTGAACATTTTGCGATTATTGATCAGGAAATTGTATGGTATGGAAATATAAATTTATTAGGTAAACAAGATGTAGAAGATCATATTATGCGGATTCAAAGTAAAAGAAATCGCAAGTGAACTTATGGAAATGACTTTTGGGAATAGTTTATATAATTATTTGAATAACTTCTAGAAATTTTCCTAGAAGTTTTTCTATTTGTGATAAAATAATGGGCAGGTGATATTTGATGAGTGAAAAAAGAGAAGGTTACCAATTTGTTGGTTGGTATATAGATAAAGAGTGTACAAAAAGATTAAATCCAGGTGGAGTGCTTCCTCATTCTGTGACTTTATATGATAAATGGATTCCTATTTGGTATCCCATTGAATATGATGTGGATGGCGGAGTTATGTCGCGTCGTAATCCAAGATATACATGCATTGAATCGGAAGAATTATTGTTGTATCCGGCATTTAAGAAGGGCGTTATGTTTGTAGGTTGGCAGTTTAATGGTGAAATTATAACAAGTTTACCAGCAGGCATTCATGAACCAGTCATATTAACGGCTATTTATAAAGAATGTCCAATTATCCACTTTGAAACGTGTGGTGGAGCCAATTATATGGATGTATGTACAGATGAACATGGCTTATTGGGAAATTTAAAGCCGCCAGTTCGAGTTGGATATACCTTTGATGGATGGTTCTGGGATTGCGATTATCGTTGGCGTTATAACTTGGATGAACCCATTCATGAGTCTTGTACTTTATATGCTCATTGGCAAGTAAGTCAATATAAGATTACATATGATTTGAATGGGGGGATTAAGTAGTCGAAGAAATCCAAAGTCATATACGTATTTTTCGGATACAATTCATTTGTTGCCAGCAACAAAGCCAGGTTATGAATTTGTTGGTTGGTTTGACGAAAGAGGAAATGAGTTAAATGTCATTCGTGAGCATTCAATGGGAAATAAGCATTTAATTGCACAGTTTAGAAAGAGGGAATTGAATTAGTATGCAAAATCCTTTAGGGTATGAAAAAGAGTCATCATTATTAAAAAAGTTTGCGATACCAAGTATTATCTCAATGCTTGTATCGTCACTATATAACATTGTAGATCAAATCTTTATCGGTCAAGGTGTTGGTTTTCTAGGAAATGCTGCAACCAATGTGGCTTTTCCATTGACAACAATTGCGCTTGCGATTGCACTGTTGATTGGGATTGGTTCAGCAAGCTTATTTAGTTTATATCTAGGTGAAAAAAGGCCAGAACGATCAAGTAGTATTGCTGGCAATGGTATTAGTATGTCTGTTCTTTGCTCAGTAATCTATGTTGTTTTAGTACTTGTATTTCTTGAACCACTACTAAAATCATTTGGTGCAACAAGCACAATTATGCCTTTGGCACTTGAATATACACGAATAACAACTTTGGGTGTTCCGTTTTTGATTACGACAAATGTGATTAGTAACTTGATTCGTGCAGATGGATCACCAAAGTATTCAATGACATGTATGGTTGCGGGTGCCATTGTGAATACTATATTAGATCCACTATTTATCTTTGTATTTCATATGGGTGTCGCTGGGGCTGCAATCGCTACAGTAGCTGGTCAAGTGATTTCATTTTTTATTGCCGCTTGGTATATCAAGAGTTTTCAACATATTGAATTTAATAAAAGTAGTTTACGTATTTCTTTAAATGATACAAAGGAAATGGCAACCATTGGAATGAGTGCTTCATTAAATCAGATTGCGATTTTGTTTGTGCAAATCGTATTAAATAATTCATTGACGTATTATGGACAGTTTACTAAGTTTGGTAGTGATATTCCTTTTAGCTGCCTGTGGCATTGTGATGAAAACCAATGCGATATTATTAGCTATCATCATTGGTATTTCACAAGGAATGCAGCCAATTATTGATTTAATTATGGAGCCCAAAAATATGAGCGTGTCAAAAGGACGTTCAAGCTTGCGATCAGTGTAAATTTGGTTGTTTCATTTATTGGCTGGGCTTTATTTCAATTCTGCACAAGCACTGTATTATCAATATTTGGATCAGGGGATGCGAACTATTTTGAATTTGCGACAATGTTTATGCGAATCTATCTAATGCTAGTATGTGTTGATGGAGTACAGATGTTATCGTCTAGCTTCTTTTCGTCCATTAAAAAAGCATATTTAGGAATGTTTTTATCTATGACTAGACAAGTATTATTTTTGATTCCATTAGTTTTGATCTTACCTAAATTTTTTTGGGTTGAATGGAATCTTATATGCGGCTCCAATTGCGGATTTTGTTGCTTTTGTAGTGTCCGTTATTTGTATTTTGGCTGAATTTAAGAAGTTAAATGAATTAGAAAAAAAAATATGAAAGTAGACTCTCTATAAAAAGGAGAGTTTTTTTCTAGAGATGACATTCTTTGGATTCAGTATTTTAAAAATGCGTAGAATTGATTATTGTCGATATTTATGGTAGAATACTAATGTTTCGCATGGAGGTATAAGTGAACGCATATTATCATTCTTTAATCAAAGAAATAAAAAAAAGAGATAGATGAAAAAAGTTATGCCCAGGCGTACGAATTGATTTGTCAGGAACTGAACATGCCTTATGTTCCACAAGATGCATTGGAGTTATTGGAATCTTATAAGTCTGAATGTAAACCTTATTTGGAACAGAAGAATAAGAGTATGGATTTCAACAAGTTACATGATTATATTCATGGAAGTCTAGAACAAAAAATCTATGCGATTTCTATGCTAGAGAACATGAATCTAAGAATGTGTCATGATGAAGTTCAGGTATTATTGGATTCAGATTTACCTGATGAATATAAGGGTACATTGATTGAGGCTTTAATGGAGCAGAAAATCGATGATCCATTTGATTTGATAAAATCCGGATTGAACATTACATTTATTCCAAGTGCCATCTTACCTATGGAGCAAGACTTGTCAATCTGTGAAGCAAGTTCGTTATTTGAAAGTTGGTTTACAAATGAAGATCCAACTATGGTTCAATTTTGTATGTCACTTTTGATGCAGCTTGTTTTATATGAAAGACCATTTGATCAAGAGGATAAAGATCCTTACCAACTTGCGAAAAGTGTAACAAGACTTGTATATGATGCAATGCAGAAATCCGATGAATGGCCTAGTTTTGTGAAAAAACAAGGTCTTGAAAAAATTGAGGATATTGAGTTATCCATTGAAAAGCGAGGAGAAAACAATGACTAGTACTTGGACTTTGAAAGAAAATTCTACTGGTGAATTAGAAGTAACTGTAGAAGGTGAAGCTTGGAAAAAAGCACAGAAAAAAGCATTAAAATATGCTAAATCTCACATGAATTTGAAAGGATTCCGTCAAGGACAAATTCCGGATGCTTTAGTAAAAAAACAACTTTCTTCAAAAGCATTATTTGATATGGCTAGTGAAGAAGTTGCTAATGAAGCATTATCAGAAGGAATCAAAGAACACAATATCGAATTAGTAGCTCGTCCTACTTTAGATGTTAAAGAAGCTGATGATGAAAAAGCCGTATTAGTATTTACATGTACAGTACTTCCTGAAGTAACTTTAGGTGAATACAAAGGATTAGATATCAAAAAAGCGGACGTAGAAGTTACAGAAGAAGATGTTGAAAACGAAGTTAAACGTGTTCAAGATCGTTATGCGGACTGGGTTGTTCGTGAAGATGACGATGCTGCTCAATTAGGTGATCAAGTAGTTATCGACTTTGTAGGAACAAAAGATGGTGTAGCATTCGAAGGTGGATCTGGAGAAAATTATCCATTAGAACTTGGTTCAGGATCATTCATTCCAGGTTTCGAAGAACAATTAGTTGGAGTTAAGAAAGGTGAAGAAAAAAGACGTTGAAGTAACTTTCCTGAAAACTACCAAGCAGCTGAACTTGCTGGTCAACCTGCAACATTCCACTGCACAGTTCACGAAGTAAAATATAAAGATCTTCCTGAATTAAATGATGAATTAATCAAAAAATTAAAAATCGAAAACGTTGAAACAGTTGATGCTTATAAAGAAAAAGTAAAAACAGATTTAACGGCTCAAAAAGAAAGAGAAGCTGAAGAAAACTTCACTAATGAATTATTAGGAAAAGTTTGTGATAACGCAAACGTTGAAATTCCAGCAGCTATGATCGATGCAGAAGTTGATCGTATGTATAGAGAATTCGAAGGTCGTATGCAACAATCTGGATTCACTGCTAAACAATTCTTAGAAGCAACTCATCAGACTGAAGAAGCAATTCGTGCTCAAATGAGCCCAGAAGTTCTGGCTCGTGTTAAAAACTCAATTAGTATTAGAAGCTATCGTAAAAAGCAAAAGCATTGAAGCTAGTGATGAAGATGTAGAAAAAATTTACTACAATGTCTGAAATGTACAATATGGAAGTTGAAAAAATCAAATCATTGATTTCTCCAAAAGTATTAAAAGCAGATTTAGCTAATCAAAAAGCATTAGACTTCATTAAAACTTCTGTAAAGTAGTATAATGTAAACGAAAAAAGACGCCTAGCGTCTTTTTCCATATTTAATATAAGGAGGTTTTTTGTATGGAATTAAATACCTATCCTTTAGTTTGTACAAGAGGAGTCGTACTGTACCCAAATCAAGAAATTGTCATTGATGTAGGTAGAGATAACTCTGTACATGCTGTTGAAAATGCGCAGGATAATTATGATAAAAAGATTTGTTTGTTTTCTCAAAAAGAACTTGAACAAGAAAATCCTGCAACCGAAGACATATATTCTGTAGGGACTTTGTGTGAAATTCGTCATATTCGTCGTTTTGATAACTTTTTACGCGTTAAATTCCGTGGAATTAAGCGTGTTAAATTAAATAAATGGATCAATGGAAGCTTGAGTGATCTTGTGGAAGTTGAAATTCTTGAAAGCGAAAAACAAGATACGGTTGAAGAGGAAGCCTTAATTCGCATGATCGCAGATGAGCTTGATCGCATGCAAGGTCAGGATCGTTTTGTGACAAAAGAAATTGTTATGGAAATTTCTAAAGGTATGGGCGGTGAATTCTTAAGTGATAAAGCTGTTCAGGGGTTACCTTTAGACCTTGAAAGAAAACAAAAATATCTTGAAACACTTGGAGTGAATGATCGTTTGATGATGTTGCTTCAAGATATGGCAAAAGAAAAAAAGATGAGTGAAGTTGAAAAACAAATCAACGAAACTGTAAAAGAAAGAATCGATCAAGGGCAAAAGGACTACTATCTTCGTGAAAAGATGAATGTCATTCGTGAAGAATTAGGGGATACAGTTGCTCAAGATGAAGATGCAGCTAAGATTCGCAAACGTTTAGCTGAAAATCCATATCCTGACTATATTAAGAAAAAGGTATCGGATGAAGTAAGTCGTTATGAAATGCTTCCTATGGCTAGTGGAGAAACTGGCGTAATCAAAGCGTATATTGATTGGCTAATGGATCTTCCTTGGTGGCAACAAACAAAAGATAATGAGGATTTAAATGCGGCAGAAGCCACTTTAAATGCAGATCATTATGGTCTAGAAAAAGTGAAAGAACGTATTCTAGAATATTTAGCTGTTAAACAAATGACAAATTCATTAAATGCACCAATCATTTGTTTGGTGGGTCCTCCTGGAGTTGGTAAAACATCTTTGGCAAAAAGTGTAGCACGTGCATTAGATCGTAAATTTGTGAAGATGTCTCTTGGTGGTGTTCGTGACGAAGCGGAAATTCGAGGACATAGAAGAACGTATTTAGGAGCTTTGCCTGGACGTATCATTCAAGGCATGAAAAAGGCAGGCGTGACAAATCCTGTATTCTTAATTGATGAAATTGATAAAATGGCAAGTGATTATAAGGGAGATCCATCAAGTGCAATGCTTGAAGTATTGGATCCTGAACAAAACTCAGTTTTCTCAGATCACTATATTGAAGAGCCTTATGATTTATCAAAAAGTATTATTCATCGCAACGGCTAACTATTTAGAAAATATTCCACCTGCATTAAGAGATCGTTTGGAAATCATTGAATTATCAAGCTATACAGATGCAGAAAAAGGTTCATATTGCCAAGGATCACTTAGTGCCTAAACAATTAAAATTGAATGGATTAAAACCATCTCAATTAAAAATTGATGATGACATGTTACTATATTTAATTCGTTACTATACTCGTGAAGCGGGAGTTCGTTCATTAGAGCGTACAATTGCGACAATTTGCCGTAAAACTGTATTGGCTATCTTAAAAAACAACAAACGCAGCATTAAGTTAACTAAGAAATTAGTTCATGAGTGGTTGGGTAATGAAAAAGTTGACTATGGTAAAAAAGAAAAGAAAGATCAAGTCGGAACAGTAACAGGACTTGCCTATACAAGTTTTGGTGGTGATATCCTTCAAATTGAAGCAACTCGCTTTTTACAGGTAAAGGTAGACTTGTTCTTACTGGACAATTAGGTGATGTCATGAAGGAAAGTGCTAGTATTGCGCTAGACTATGTTCGTACGCATGCAACTGAATTCAAAATCGATCCAAAATTGTTTGAAGAAAATGATGTACATATTCACGTACCAGAAGGTGCTGTACCAAAAGATGGACCAAGTGCTGGTGTTACAATGACAACGGCATTGGTATCTTGTTTCTCTAATATTCCAGTTAAAGCGAATTTAGCTATGACTGGTGAAGTTACGCTAAGAGGAAATGTTCTTCTTATTAGTGGATTGAAAGAGAAATCATTGGCAGCACATCGTTCTGGAATTGATACAATCTTGATTCCAAAAGAAAATGTAAAAGACTTAGATGATGTACCTCAAGAAGTAAAAGATGCAGTTACTTTTATTCCTTGTTCAAATGTATCTCAAGTGTTACATAACGCATTGGTAAAATAGTATGATCAGTGAATTTGTGATTAGTGCTGTTGAAAAAGAACAATGGCCAGAATCTGATTTACCAGAAGTTGTCGTTGTTGGACGTAGTAATGTTGGAAAATCAAGCTTTATTAATGCATTGACTAATAAGAAGAAACTTGCCTATGTAGGAAATACACCAGGAAAAACACGTTTGATCAATTTCTTTAAGATTGATGATACATGGATGTTGGTGGATGTTCCAGGATATGGCTATGCGAAAATGTCTAAACAAATGCTGATCAAGATGGGTAAAATGATGGATACTTATTTTAACCAAAGAGAGCAGATTTGTTGCGTTGTACAACTTGTCGATGCAAGACATGGCGCTACACATGATGATTTAGATATGATTGAAATGATTCAAAGTCTTGGAATTCAAATCGTTATTGTAGCTACAAAAGTTGACAAGATTCCTAAGACAAAACGTGTTCGCGCATTGAAAGATATTTCTCAACAACTTCATTTGCCAATGAAAAACATCTTTGGGATTAGTAGTACAGAAAAAAACAGGTTTTGAACCTGTCTTAGAAAGAATCAATGAGATTGTAGAACAGGCTAAAAAATAGTCTGTTCTTTTATTATAATGTATGATAATCGATTGCGTATGTAAGTACAATGACTTATAATAAAGAAAAAAAGGAGCTTATTTTATGTCAAAAACATCAAATGTATACGCAAGAATTGAACCAGAAACAAAAGAACAAGCAGAAGCCATTTTATCAAAATTAGGAATACCATCTTCTGTCGCAATTAACATGTTCTATAATCAAATCATTTTAAATAATGGTTTACCTTTTGATGTGAAAATTCCATCAAATAAAATTTTAAATGAAGATGAACTTACAAAAGAGGAATTAGCTAAAGAGATATTTGCTGCTCATGATGAAGTTTTAAAAGGGAATACAATTCCTTTTGATCAGTTTTATGAATCATTGAAAAAGGATCTAAAACTATGAATTTTTTTGAAGTAGAAATATCATATAAGGCAAATTTGGATATTCGACACATTTATGAGTATTATGTCATGAATAATTTTGATTTGAATTATGTGAAGCACTTAATAAACGGAATTGTTTCACTTATTAAATCTTTAGAATATTTGCCAGAAAGATATCCAAGATTTGAATTATTAAAAAAAGAAACTAATGTTAGATATGCAATATACAAAAAATATAAAATAATTTATGAAGTAATGGATGATCAAGTTTATATATTAAGAGTGATTCATCATTCGCAAAAAATATTACTACTAATTTTTTTTCTTGCAGATAATGAAATCCCTTATGTGGTAGAATCTGATTAAGAAATAGTAGAAAAGGCTAAAAAATAGTCTGCTCTTTTTTATATTGTCTAAAAGATTTGAGAATGAAATGATTTTGGTGTATGAGTATGTTAAAATGAAGCCCTAAAAAGGAGTGCTAAGCTTATGAAACAAAACCCAACACCTTGTATTACGAATCTTTAATGTTGGCAATTGCTGGAATTGTGAATGCTTTTGGAATTACATTGCTTATGACACCTGTGAAGTTATATGATAGTGGAATTTTTGGAACTTCTATGCTACTTGAACAGGTTTCACCATCTTATTTATCATTATCACTATTCTTATTAATATTAAACATTCCTTTATTTTTGATTGGACTCAAAAAACGAGGAAAGAAATTTACCTTTTATGCTATATATACTGTTTTTTATATATTCCTTATTCGCATAGCTGATTGCCCGGATGTTTTACCAATCGATGTAAGTATTGCTTCACCATTAGCAGATACGGATATATTACTTTGTGCACTATTTGGTGGTATGATTTCAGGTATCGGAAACCGTAGGTACCTTTGTGATGATCTATAATGTGATTTTATACATGTTTTGTGGCATTGTATTAAATAGTTGGGTATTACCACTTTATTCGGTAGTTGCTTATTCAGCTGCATTAAAGACAATTGACTTTGTCGTAGAAGGTATTGATCGAGCTAAATGTGCCATGATTGTAACTGAGTATCCAACCGAAATATGTGAAGCATTAAGTAATACTTTTGGAAGTGGCGTTACTCGAGTGGATGCCACGGGTGGATATTCAAAACGCAATAAATCCATAGTTTATTTTGTAGTCAATCGATATTAGGTACACCGCATGAAAGAAAGAGTGCATGAAATCGATTCTAAAGCTTATATTATTATGAGTGAAGTTGCAGATATTTTTTCAAATAATATGGATAAAGCATAAAGAAAAGTGGGGGGACTAAATTTCCTCCACTTGCTTTGTCCATAGATTTCTTGATGCATCACTTGGCATTCTCCAGTCACCTCTTGGTGAGAAACAAATAGATCCAACCTTAACACCATCTGGCATACAGTTTCTTTTGAATTGTTGGGTAAAGAAACGATTGTAGAATGTTATGATGGCTTTTTTTATTGTTTCCTTTTCTACATCCTTAAATGCAACACAAGCTAAATCATAGATTTTCTTTGGTTCATCGTGATGTCTTAACATTTGATATAAGAAGAAATCATGTAGATCATAAGAACCTAATACTTCTTCTGTTTTTTGAGCAATTTTACCATTTTTATCGGGTGGTAAAAGCTCTGGAGATACTGGTGTATCACAAATATCCATCAATACATCATGTAATACTTCATCTTTTAAAGCAACACTTTCAACAATATAACGAACAAGTGTCTTAGGAACACTGGCATTGACTGCATACATACTCATGTGATCTCCATTATATGTACACCATCCTAGAGCAAGTTCACTTAAATCTCCAGTACCTACAACGATCGCATTGTAGGCATTGCTTAAATCCATAAGAATTTGTGTTCTTTCACGAGCTTGTGAGTTTTCATACGTAATATTATTAACTTCTGGATCGTGGTGAATATCTTTAAAGTGTTGGTTTACACCATCCACAATAGAAATTTCTTCACTAGATACATGAAGTAGGTCCATTAAGATTTGCGCATTGGATTTAGTACGTTTTGTTGTTCCAAAACCAGGCATTGTGATCGCATGAATTCCTTTTTGAATCATAATTGTTGATTTTAAAGGCTTCGTGACATACAAGTAAAGCTAAAGTAGAATCAAGTCCTCCACTTATTCCAATCACAACATCTTTACAATGAATCTTAGAAAGACGTGTTGCTAAGCCTTGCGCTTGAATGTGTAATATTTCTAAGCAACGAACAATTCTTTCATCTTTATTATTTGGAACAAAAGGATAAGCATCAATATAACGATCGAATTCAATTTCATGGATTGGTTTTGATGCGAAATCTACGGTTGTATAATTTACATGGAATAAATCTTGCATGCTTGTCTTATAGTGTAGACGATCATGATTTAAGTGGTCTAAATCAATTTGTCCATAAATGATCTTATCTGTTTTTGTCTCATTTAAGATAGCCCCGTTTTCACAAATTAAATTGTGTCCAGAGAAAACTAAATCACTAGAACTCTCTGTAGGACCAGCACTAGCATATATATAGCCTGCATAACATTTAGCACTTTGATCTTTGACTAAATTTCTTCTGTAATTCGCTTTTGAGATGATTTCATTGGAAGCACTTAGATTACATAATATATTTGCTCCAGCTAGTGCATGGGTTGAACTTACTGGAATTGTCACCCATAGATCTTCACATATTTCAATTCCTAAACAAGCCGATGTTGTTGTATCTTTAAATACGATATAATTTGAAACAGGCACTTTTTTATTTTTTTATAAGTAAGTGTTGTGTTTTCTTTCAATTCACTAGCACTCGAGAACCATCTTGTTTCATAGAATTCGTTGTAGCTTGGAATATATGTTTTTACTTGAATACCTAGAATATCATGGTTAAAACAAATGGCAGCGCAGTTATAAAGCTTATTATCAATTTCTAAAGGCAAGCCTAAGACTGCAACAAGGTTTTCTGGTAGTTCTTCGACAATTTCAAATAGAACTTGTTTTGCTTTATTTAATAATGTGTGTTCATAGAATAAATCTTGACATGTATATCCTGTAATACATAGTTCTGGGAATACAACAAGTTGTGTATCTGAATCCAATTCTTGGATACATTTTAAAATTTCTTCTTTGTTTGCCTGTGGATCTCCAATTGAAACATTTAGAGTACAGGCAGCCGTTTTATAATATGAATAACGATGCATGTTGATACCTCATTTCCATTAAAAATTATATCAAAAAAAGACGTCCATTTTAAGGACGTCTTTGATTAATGTTCACTTAGTTCGTGAAGACGATCTCCATATGTAGATTCATCTGCATCTTTTTTATCGCTTTCAGTAGCATATTTTTTAACTAATGCACTTGATTTGTTGATTGGTTGTAAAGTACCAGCACCTGCAACACATCCACCAGGGCATGCCATACCTTCTAGTAGGTATCCGTTTAGTCTTCCGGCTTTTGCCATCATCAACATTGTTTTACAGTTCTTTAATCCTTCAGCAGCTTTGAACTTTAACTTCAGTTCCAGGATGTTCTTTTAGGATTAAATCTTTAACAGCTTTGGCAACACCACCACTCACGGCAAATCCACGACCTGCATTTGTTCCTTCTGTCAATGGATCTGAAGTTGTGATTTGGTCTAATTCAATACCTTTCGCATTGAACATACCCATAACTTCCTCAAAAGTTAATACAAAGTCAATATCACTGCGGATTGATTTACGGCTTGCTTCCAATTTCTTGGCAGCACAAGGACCGATAAATACAACTTTAGCGTTTGGCTTTTCTTTTTTGATCAAACGACCTGTTAATACCATTGGAGTTAATGCCATTGAAATATATGGTGCAAAGTCAGGGAAGTTTTTCTTTGCCATAACTGACCATGCAGGACAGCAACTTGTAGCCATAAATGGTTGTTTTTCAGGAACTTTCTCTAAGAAGTCTTCCGCTTCTTCAATTGTACATAAGTCAGCACCAATCGCAACTTCTACAACATCCGCAAAACCTACAGCTTTTTAATGCAGCTTTTACTTTATCTGGAGTTACAGCTGGACCAAATTGACCAACGAAAGCAGGGGCAACAGCTGCAATGACTTCATAACCCTCTTTCATGGCATAGATTGTTTGGAAAATCTGTCCTTTATCAACGATAGCTCCAAATGGGCAGTTAACTAGACACATTCCACAACTAACACATTTATCATAATCAATTTCTGCTTTTCCATCTGCATCGGATTTAATTGCATCCATACCGCAGCTAGCCGCACATGGACGTTCTAATTTAGTGATTGCGTGATAAGGACATGCATCCATACAACGTCCACATTTAATACATTTTTCTTGATCAATACAGCTTTTACCATTTACGATATGAATCGCATCTTTTGGACAAACTTCTGTACATTGGTGTGATAAACATCCTTGACAAGCGTTTGTGACAAATACTTTCTTTTCTGGACATGCATTACATGCAAATTTAATAATGTTGATAAGTGGATCATCATAGTATTTTTTAGCGATCGTACTTTCTTCAATTCCATCAGAGATGTTTGTATATTCTGTAATGTCACGAACAGGTAAGCCCATACCTAAACGTAATCTTTCGCCAATGATTGCACGTTCTAGAAAGATGCTGTCACGATATTTTGCTTTTGTACCAGGTAAAATTTCATATGGAATCTCTTCCATACGTTTCGAATAATCTGTATTGTCATCGTACGCCATTGAAGCGATGGCAGTAAAGACCTGACGACGAAGGTCAGTTACCGAGTTATAAATTCCTCTCATATTTCCTCCTATTTTTATTCCTCATATAGACTCATACAATATTATATAGTAAAAAGTCTATTTGTGAAAGTTTTAATTAGTATAAAATATTATTATTTTTTTCTAATAGTGATATAATACCGTGCGGGGTGAATTGTTTGGTAAAAATTGTATGGGATTGGAACGGAACTTTGTTAGACGATGTCGATTTATGTTTTTCATGTATCAACCGACTTTTAGTGAATCATAAACTACAGCCGTTAAGCACTTTAAATCAATATCGAGAAGTATTTACATTTCCAATAGAGGATTATTATAAAAGGGTAGGCTTTAATTTTGATAAAATACCTTTTTCCATATTGGCTCACGAATATATGGAAGATTATCAAGAAAAAAGTTATGATTGTAATTTACATGCAGATGTATTGACTGTTGTAGAAAAGGCTAAGCGTTTAGGCTTTTCACAAACTGTACTTTCTGCAAGCAAGATGGATTATCTTCTAAGACAAATGCAAAATTTAAATGTAGATACTTTATTTGATTCCATTTATGGAATCAATGATATCTATGCGAAAAGTAAAGTGGAATTAGCCCATGCGTTTAAACAAACATGCAGCCAAGATGATGAAATTTATTTTGTAGGAGATAGCGTTCATGATTATGAAGTCGCAAAAAGTATTGATGCCAAATGTATCTTGGTGACAACAGGGCATCAAAAATCGTAAGACTTTAGAAAGTGTGAATGTACCGATTATGGACAGTTTAATGGAAAGTTTGATTTTATTTATGAAAGAGATTAAGATCAATCAAAATGATGCGAATCAAAGATTAGATAAGTTTTTAATGAAAACTTTTCCTAAGCTAGGCAAGTCAATGATGTATAAGGCGATTCGAAATAAAAAAATCAAAGTAAATCGCAAGCGTTGTACTTTTGATCAGAAAATCCAGGAAAATGATAGTATTCTATTGTTTTTACCTCCGGATGTTTTAGAAGAGAAAAAAGTGGAAACAAATTATATATCATCGAAATTAGATGTCATTTATGAAGATGAAAATATCTTAATTGTGAATAAGCCATATGGCTTATTATCACAGAGTGATCAAAGTCAAAATCAAGATTGTCTAGTGAATCGTGTGCAGGCATATTTAATGGAGAAAAACAAATATGATCCTAATAAGGAACATTCTTTTGCACCTAGTATTTGTCATAGATTAGATCGAAACACAACGGGTCTAGTGATTGCTGCAAAAAATGCGAATGCTTTAAGAAAAGTAAATGAGGCAATCGCAAATCGTACGATTCAAAAGATGTATCGAGCCCATGTTGTGGGTACTTTTGAACAAAAAGATTTTACTATGTGTTATTATATTCGCAAAGAAAATACAATTGCGAAGGTAAGTGATAAAAAATTAGAAGGCTATCAAAAAGCATTAATGGATGTATATGTTGAAAGAGATGATGGCGAGAATTCAATATGTACAATTACTCTTCATACAGGAAGATTTCATCAGATTCGTGCTTTAATGGGGCACATACAACATCCTTTGTTGGGTGACGTCAAATATGGATATCATGGAAAGAAAAGGCCGATAGAATTGATGGCATATCGGTTGGAATTTCATGAAGTAGATTTGCCACTTCAACAAACGGTGTTTGAAATTCCAAGAGCATAGTAGGAGGGTATGAATATGCAAGAATATCGATATCTATTAGATATTGCCTTAATTTTATTAATGACAAAAGCCTTTGGACTTTTTTCTCGTCGATTACGTATGCCATCTGTAGTAGGTGCATTGATCGCAGGAATCGTTTTAGGGCCTGCGGTATTAAATATAGTTGAGCCAAGTAAGTTAATTGAATCTTTATCGGAAATTGGTGTTATCGTCTTAATGTTTGCGGCTGGTCTTGAAACAAGCATTACAGATTTAAAGAAAGCAGGACTAAAAGCATTTATTATTGCGACACTTGGTGTGTTGGTTCCATTAGCTGTTGGATACGTGGTTGGTGGATTCTATAATGTTGGACCAGATGCATGGTTACACAACTTATTCTTAGGTGTTATTTTAACAGCTACAAGTGTTGGTATTACGGTAGAAACATTAAAAGAAATGGGATGTATGTCTACAGAAAGTGGAAATGCGATTCTAGCAGCCGCTGTTATTGATGATGTTTTAGGTATTATTTGTTTAACATTAGTAACAGGTATGGCTGATAGTTCAGTTAATATTGGTGTTGTTATGTTTAAAATTTTACTATTCTTTGTGTTTGCCGTTGTTGTAGGTTTGATTTTACACAAAGTATTCTCATGGTGGTTTGAACATGATTCATGTGGTGGACTACAAAGATATTCAATTGTGTCTTTTGCGTTCGCATTGATCATGGCCTTCTGTTCAGAAGCCTTCTTTGGTGTTGCAGATATCACTGGTAGTTTTGTGGCTGGTTTGATTCTTTCTGGTACTAGACAATGTGATTATGTCACAAAACGTATTTCAACATTATCTTATATGTTGATTACACCTGTATTCTTTGCGAGTATCGGATTAAAACTTTCTCCAATCACATGGAATGTCAAACTTATTGAGTTAGTTATTGTATTATGTGTGGTTGCCGTCTTGACAAAAATTATTGGATGTGGTTTAGGTGCTATTGTATGTAAATATACACCTACACAAGCCATTCGTATTGGATGTGGTATGATCAGTCGTGGTGAAGTTGCCTTGATTGTCGCAAATAAAGGTATGGCATTAGGTATTTTACCTGAGGTCTTTGTGACTCCAGTATTATTGTGTGTCGTATTCACAACGGTTATTACACCAATCTTATTAAAAATCGTATACAAAAAAAACCGAATGATGCAGATTTTTGTACAAACTGCAAATTGTTAATATTATTTTCACATTGAGTCTTTATACTGAAAGTATGAAAGACTCTTTTTAATATATTAAGATTTTGGTTTCGAACAGGGGAATGCGGTATGTGAAAAACTGTCGAATTGTCACAATTTGTTGATTATGAGGAACGACAAAAAAGGACTATTGAAAATAGCCTGCATTTTGTGTTTGTCTTTAATTGTTGAATTATTTTTTTACAATCATCTTATGATCACATTCAGGGCAGTGCATCATATAGTTTTCTTCAGGTTCATTTGGAAATAATTCATCGATTAACCATCTAGGTACTTCTTCTTCGTAACCGCATTTTGTACATTTCATCAATACATCTTTTTTCTGTATGTTCTGTCATTTCTCTTGTCCTCCAATGGATTATATGTATAAGTATACTGCATAATGGCTCCACATTTACATTGAATTGGGTCTCTATTAAAAGAATCAATCAAATGAGTGCGGTACTTCAATTTATTGAGTTTGTTTTTAAGGGCCTTGGTTCTTGTTTCACGAGAATAATCCTTATTCTTTTGATTCCAAGAAGTGCATGTACTTTATCTAGAGTTTTCTTAGATGCATTGGCATAGAATCCATAATATCGAGTGGTTAAGAAATGATAGTCTGGTATATGTATAATAAGACGGTTTATAAAATCAATCACATTATCTGTGACATCATGACGTTTTTCATCCTTATGATCATTGTAGAACCAGCTGACAGTATTTGATCCTTTATTGTATTCTGTGATTCTATTTTCAGCCATGGCAGGTCTACCGGCATAACGGATGAAATAGTTTACGCAAAATTGAATATCTTTACTATTTTTATTAGATGAAGTATCGTTAGAAGCGTTGTCAGATTTGAATTTGGCGTAGACATAGAATCCTTTTAGGATGATCTTTATAGAGTCTGTTCTTTTTCTTCAGGTTTCTTTAAACCACCGGCTTCATGTATGAGTCGAATTAATTCAAATTGAAATGTTTTTCTAAGCTTAATGAAATTGAAATGATGAAATGTTTTGATTTTATCCTTTTTAAAGGAATAGATCAATTCAGGAATAAGACAATGGATGTGTGGATTCCATTTAAGGTCTCTTCCAAAAGTATGTATAGTGGCAATCATGCCAAATTCATTACGAACAGGAATATCTTTGAATATATAGTGGGTATCCGATAATTTTTTCTTTTTGAGTTTATCGGCAAGAGATTTATTGGTGAGAATGGAAATGGTGTTTCTGGAAGCAACAAACAAAAAGATTGAGTCGAGTACGATCCTGTCTGAACCAGTTTCTAAGTTCTTCAGAATAGTAAAGACAATGTGCCTATGAGGGCAGTCAAGACAAAAAAAGAGGTAGCCTTTGGTCGCAAGCTGTTTGGCATATTTAACACCACATGCATTACAAAATCTAGAATGACAAGAATGTGGAATAATATTCCAGTTGTCACAATCCGTACATTCAAACTGATCAAAACCAAGATAGCATGTATGGCAAAGAAGAGAACGTTCTACATTGTCTAAAATACAAGGACGAGCTTTTACCAGAAGCATCTAATTTTCGAATGTATTCAATATTATCGAAGAAGATATTCTTGATGGGATGAATAAAATCAGAAGTTTCCAGAGTGAGTTTTCCAGCGGCGGAAATGTAAAGTAAAGCCATGGAACAATAAGGCGTACACCCATACATATACAACAACGCGAACACTTCTTTCTTCTGACGAAGCGCGCGGCGAGGTCCTGCAGTACGCGAAAAAATTCCTGGGAAATCCGTACGTCTGGGGCGGGACGAGTCTTACAAACGGCTGCGACTGTTCCGGCTTTGCCCAGCAGATTTTTTGCTAATTTCGGGTATACCCTTCCGAGAACCTCACGCCAGCAGGCGAAAGCTGAAACACGCATTCCGGTGCAGGAGGCAAAGCCTGGTGATCTGCTGTTTTACCAGCGGGAGAGCGGGTTTATTTACCATGTCATGATTTATCTCGGTGATGGAAAAGTAATCCACGCTGGAAGCGAGGCGACGGGGATTCTGATTTCAGATTTTAACTATGAGAAATCGACAGAATTTGCTGTGCGGGTGATTTCGGAGGAAATATGTGAGAGCAAAATAGAAACGGGAGATGTGGATAATGGGAGAAAAGAAGAAAACTCTGTGGATAACCAGACAACAGAAAACGGAATGGTGGAAAACAGAAGGCGGGAGCAGAAAAATGTGCAGAATACAAGTGCAGAAAACAGTACCGCAGGTGATCGGTTGGAAAAGCGCTTCGGGGAAAATATCTCGGCAATTTTAAACTGACCGCTTTACTGCAACTGCGCCGTCTGCTGTGGCCGCTGGGCGGCGGCCCGACCGCATCCGGAAAAATGCCAGTGCAGGGCCGGACCATTGCAACCGGCGTTCTGCCGTTTGGAACAAGCTGAATATCGGCGGAAAAAATTTACACGGTCGAGACCGCGCACGCCGTACGGCCACATTGATATCTATATGGAACGCCATGCAGACGCGGAGGAGTTCGGCGTGCGCTACGCGGATGTGTATATCAGTCAGAAGAAATTGATAAAATTTGCCGATCACGGCGGCATGTGCATCCGTGCCGTGGCCGATATACGGAGTCCTTGCAATCGGGAGATCCGGTCCGCCGCCTGACGGACAAGCTGCGGCATATCCGGCGTCAGCTGGTCGCGTTCCATCTGGGAAAATGTTCCGAGGAGAATACCATTGATCTGTTCAAAGGCATGCATCATTTTCAGCTGGGACAGAAACGTAACCATCTGCGGAACGCCGCCGCCCATGGCTTCGAGGAGCAGGATTTTTCCGCGGAAATCCGGCTGAAAATCCGTTCCGGCGAGCTTCAGAAAACAGCGGATATTTCCGCCGATCATCACACCTTCCATGTGATCGCCCTGCAGAAATGTGCAAGGGAGATCGAAGAGGCTGGGAGACTGCCCGGAAAAAGCGTTTTGGAATAGAGTGATCTGTTCGGCGCTGTGGTCGTACAGCAGATTTCGAACCTGATACAGCATCGACTCATTTCCAGTCGCAGTCGTGACAGCATTGACAATCGTTGGAGATCACTGTATCCCCAGAAGCGCTTGCCGGAGGCGGCGATGATAGAAAAATCCAGATACGGCAGAACTTCATTCGCCATATCGCCGCCGGAAACATCAAAAAATATCCGTGATTTCTGGGTCACAGTAAAGGTTCATCAACGCATCCGCCCGCTCCGCGCCCGTGCCGGAAAAGCCGGAACCGTTGTCGTAGAGGCAGGGGCTTAAAACAGGATCGAAGCCCAGCTCCCGCAGAATCTGACAGAGACGCGCCAGATCGGCGGAAGAGGAAGGATGCATGGGGTTGGAGCAGGCGGTAATACCAATTTTATGAGACATAAAGATTCCTTTCTCGAAGTAAAACAAGGCAAAAATCTGCATTTTCGTGGCACACCGGTACAGCTTTTTCTTTTGAATTTGCAAAGCAGATTTAGAGATCGCCGGTGTTTGCAGAATGCCGTTTTGGACAAAAATTATAAAGCTTTGAGGTCATCAATCAGTGTCTGCACTTCCTCTTCCGTCGTTGCCCAGCTGGTGCAGAACCGCGCGCAATATTTCCGCCGTCCGCGGATTTCCCCATTGGCTCGAAAATATAGCGTTTTTCCAGAGTTTCCTTCTGCGCATCGGTGAGAATCACAAACTGCTGATTCGTAAAACTCTCCACCCAGAATGGAATCCCCTGCGCCGCAAATGCTTTGCGGAGTTTCATGGCAAGTTCATCGGCGCGGCGTGTCGCAGTGAAATAAAGATCATGCCCCAGCAGGCAGTGGAACTGCAGTCCGAGCAGCCATCCCTTTGCGAGGACAGCGCCGTTCTGTTTCATGTAGGCTTTGAACCGCTTTTTCAGCGAGTCAGCTGTAAGCACAACGGCCTCACCAAACAGCGCACCGCATTTCGTTCCGCCGAAATAGAAAACATCTGTGAGAGCAGCGAGATCCTTGAAGAGAAACATCATTCTTCTCTGATCCAAGCCCGTATCCAAGCCGTGCCCCGTCCACAAACAGATACATATCATACTTCAGCAATACGTAACTGAACGGAGCACGGAG
>VOFK01002239.1_pt1 | contig 26304 bp, 41 predicted proteins | sample 5384121 | NCBI WGS metagenome assembly VOFK01 (sample SAMN12384730, study PRJNA508395) | human gut metagenome | isolation source: healthy gut J | host: Homo sapiens | reverse complement strand
TATTACGTATTGCTTCTCGGCTGAAATGGTTACCGGCGCAGCCATTGTGGGGATAGTTTGCTGATGGTCGTATTTGCGCCGGAATATAAAAATAGACAGTAGTTGCTCAGCACTCCCGGTTGTCTCCGGGTTGGTGCGAATGCAATGATGCGCCTGCTCATATTCCGGAAGGGCTGCACGGCATCCTTTATATTTTATAGAAAAAGCACTGCGGCTGATATTCATGCGCCGGGCGGCTTTCGCCCGTCTGCGCCTCACTCTACCTGCAGCATCCGCTTGGCCTCGGCGACCTTGATGAAAAATATTTCCGGCAGTGGATCCTCGGACAATAATATAGTACTTTTTTCTGCTCATATCTCTCTTCTCCCGAACAAACAAGATTCCTTGTTAATCGATGATACCATGATAACATACAATAAGTCTATATGCAAGCGTGATTGCGAAAACGGAGGCCATTATGTCCGATAAACGCCGAAAATTCATAGGGTTTGTTCTGTACTGGGGCATTGTTCTGTTCCTGTGCTGGATTGGCGTGCGGTATGTGCTGCTGTGGCTGCTGCCGTTTCTCATCGCCTTGGGTCTGGCTATCTAATGGAGCCTTCCGTGTGCTTTCTCCGTGAAAAGCCAGCTGCGGCGCGGGTTTATATCGTCCGTACTTGCCTGCTTCTCCTTTGCACTGACGCGGCAGTACTAACGGTGTGCTGTGCGTCCGCGTCCGCTGGACCCGGTCCGTTATCTCATTCAAACATGCTGGTTACTGATCGGTGCATCGCGCAAAGAAACGCCGAAACCGCGCAGGCGGGCATTTTCAGGTCTGCAGAATATTCGTGGACGTTACCATCAATGGATGAACGAGCTGCCTGAGCGCGTTAGCCATAAAACACAGCATCTTGATGAGAAAAAAAGAGCTCGGTCATTTGAGTGCCGGGGCGCGGCGGTTGATCCTCGGTATCATTGTCACCTTCTCGCTGATTCTGGCGTTAATCTGCGTTACTCAGCCGTTTAACCCGCTGGCGCAGTTTATCTTCCTGATGCTGCTGTGGGGGTAGCGCTGATCGTACGGCGGATGCCGGGGCGCTTCTCGGCGCTAATGTTGATTGTGCTGTCGCTGACCGTTTCTTGCCGTTATATCTGGTGGCGTTACACCTCTACGCTGAACTGGGACGATCCGGTCAGCCTGGTGTGCGGGCTTATTCTGCTCTTCGCCGAAACGTACGCGTGGATTGTGCTGGTGCTCGGCTACTTCCAGGTTGTATGGCCGCTGAATCGTCAGCCGGTGCCATTGCCGAAAGATATGTCGCTGTGGCCGTCGGTGGATATCTTTGTCCCGACTTACAACGAAGATCTCAACGTGGTGAAAAAATACCATTTACGCCTCGCTGGGTATCGACTGGCCGAAAAGACAAACTGAACATCTGGATCCCGATGACGGCGGCAGGGAAGAGTTTCGCCAGTTTGCGCAAAACGTGGGTGAAATATATCGCCCGCACCACTCATGAACATGCGAAAGCGGGCAACATCAACAATGCGCTGAAATATGCCAAAAGGCGAGTTCGTGTCGATTTTCGACTGCGACCACGTACCAACGCGATCGTTCCTGCAAATGACCATGGGCTGGTTCCTGAAAGAGAAACAGCTGGCGATGATGCAGACTCCACACCACTTCTTCTCGCCGGACCCGTTTGAACGCAACCTGGGGCGTTTTCGTAAAACACCGAACGAAGGCACGCTGTTCTATGGTCTGGTGCAGGATGGCAACGATATGTGGGACGCCACTTTCTTCTGCGGTTCCTGTGCGGTGATTCGCCGTAAGCCGCTGGATGAAATTGGCGGCATTGCTGTCGAAACCGTGACTGAAGATGCGCATACTTCTCTGCGTTTGCACCGTCGTGGCTATACCTCCGCGTATATGCGTATTCCGCAGGCGGCGGGGCTGGCGACCGAAAGTCTGTCGGCGCATATCGGTCAGCGTATTCGCTGGGCGCGCGGGATGGTACAAATCTTCCGTCTCGATAACCCGCTCACCGGTAAAGGGCTGAAGTTTGCTCAGCGGCTATGTTACGTCAACGCCATGTTCCACTTCTTGTCGGGCATTCCACGGCTGATCTTCCTGACTGCGCCGCTGGCGTTCCTGCTGCTTCATGCCTACATCATCTATGCGCCAGCGTTGATGATCGCCCTATTCGTGCTGCCGCATATGATCCATGCCAGCCTGACCAACTCCAAGATCCAGGGGCAAATATCGCCACTCTTTCTGGAGTGAAATCTACGAAACGGTGCTGGCGTGGTATATCGCACCACCGACGCTGGTGGCGCTGATTAACCCGCACAAAAGGCAAATTTAACGTCACCGCCAAAGGTGGACTGGTGGAAGAAGAGTACGTCGATTGGGTGATCTCGCGGCCCTACATCTTCCTTGTCCTGCTCAACCTGGTGGGCGTTGCGGTAGGCATCTGGCGCTACTTCTATGGCCCGCCAACCGAGATGCTCACCGTGGTCGTCAGTATGGTGTGGGTATTCTACAACCTGATTGTTCTTGGCGGCGCAGTTGCGGTATCGGTAGAAAGCAAACAGGTACGCCGATCGCACCGCGTGGAGATGACGATGCCCGCGGCAATTGCCCGCGAAGATGGTCACCTCTTTTCGTGTACCGTTCAGGATTTCTCCGACGGTGGTTTGGGGATCAAGATCAACGGTCAGGCGCAGATTCTGGAAGGGCAGAAAGTGAATCTGTTGCTTAAACGCGGTCAGCAGGAATACGTCTTCCCGACCCAGGTGGCGCGCGTGATGGGTAATGAAGTTGGGCTGAAATTAATGCCGCTCACCACCCAGCAACATATCGATTTTGTGCAGTGTACGTTTGCCCGTGCGGATACATGGGCGCTCTGGCAGGACAGCTATCCGGAAGATAAGCCGCTGGAAAGTCTGCTGGATATTCTGAAGCTCGGCTTCCGTGGCTACCGCCATCTGGCGGAGTTTGCGCCTTCTTCGGTGAAGGGCATATTCCGTGTGCTGACTTCTCTGGTTTCCTGGGTTGTATCGTTTATTCCGCGCCGCCCGGGCGGAGCGAAACGGCACAACCATCGGATCAGGCTTTGGCTCAACAATGATGATAACGCGATGAAAAGAAAACTATTCTGGATTTGTGCAGTGGCTATGGGGATGAGTGCGTTCCCTCTTTCATGACGCAGGCGACGCCAGCAACGCAACCACTGATCAATGCTGAGCCAGCTGGCCGCCCAGACGGAACAAAATTCGCAGGTGTGGGGCAAGTGATGCCGGGCGTGCAGGGCGCTGATGCGCCAGTCGTGGCGCAGAACGGTCCTTCGCGTGATGTGAAGCTGACCTTTGCGCAAATTGCGCCGCCGCCGGGCAGCATGGTGCTACGTGGCATTAACCCGAACGGCAGCATTGAGTTTGGTATGCGCAGCGATGAAGTGGTGACGAAGGCGATGCTCAACCTCGAATACACGCCATCGCCATCGTTACTGCCTGTCCAGTCGCAGTTAAAGGTTTATCTCAATGATGAACTGATGGGCGTGCTGCCAGTGACCAAAGAACAGTTGGGTAAAAAAACGCTGGCGCAAATGCCCATTAATCCACTGTTTATTACCGACTTCAACCGTGTGCGGCTGGAGTTTGTCGGCCATTATCAGGACGTGTGCGAAAACCCGGCCAACCACGCTTTGGCTGGATGGCGAGTGACTGGATTCGACCCGGTCAGACCCTGAATGTGAAGAATGACCTGTCACAGCTTCCCGGTGCCATTCTTTGACCCGCGCGATAACCGTACTAACACCTTTGCCGATGGTCTTTGCGGGTGCGCCGGATGTTGGGCTGCAACAAGCATCTGCCATTGTCGCCTCGTGGTTTGTTCGCGTTCCTGGCTGGCGTGGGCAGAACTTCCCGGTGCTCTATGGCAACCAACTGCCGGATCGCAATGCCATTGTCTTGCAACCAACGACAAACGGCCGGACTTCCTGCGCGATCATCCGGCGGTAAAAGCCCCGGTGATTGAGATGATTAACCATCCGCAGAATCCTTACGTCAAACTGCTGGTGGTGTTTGGTCGTGACGACAAAGACCTGTTGCAGGCAGCGAAAGGTATCGCTCAGGGTAACATTCTGTTCCGTGGTGAAAGCGTGGTAGGAATGAAGTGAAACCGCTGCTACCGCGTAAGCCGTACGATGCGCCGAACTGGGTACGTACCGATCGTCCGGTCACCTTTGGCGAACTGAAAACCTATGAAGAACAGTTACAATCCAGCGGTCTTGAGCCAGCAGCGATAACGTTTTCGCTAAACCTGCCGCCGGATCTCTACCTGATGCGCAGTACCGGCATTGATATGGATAATTACCGCTACACCATGCCGCCGGTGGAAAAAGACAGTTCGCGGATGGATATCAGCCTGAATAACCAGTTCCTGCAATCCTTCAACCTGAGCAGTAAACAGGAGGCGAACCGCCTGCTGCTGCGGATTCCGGTATTACAAGGTTTGCTGGATGGCAAAAAAACGGATGTCTCTATTCCGGCGCTGAAACTGGGCGCGACCAACCAGCTGCGCTTCGACTTTGAGTATATGAACCCGATGCCGGGGCGGTTCGGTGGATAACTGTATTACCTTCCAGCCGGTGCAGAATCATGTGGTGATTGGTGACGATTCCACCATCGACTTCTCGAAGTATTACCACTTCATCCCGATGCCGGATCTACGCGCCTTTGCTAACGCGGGCTTCCCGTTCAGCCGGATGGCGGATCTGTCGCAAACCATCACCGTGATGCCGAAAGCGCCTAACGAAGCACAGATGGAAACGTTGCTGAATACTGTTGGTTTTATCGGCGCACAGACGGGCTTCCCCGGCGATTAATCTGACGGTGACCGATGATGGCAGCACCATTCAGGGCAAAAAGATGCCGACATCATGATCATCGGCGGTATCCCGGACAAACTGAAAGACGATAAGCAGATCGACCTATTGGTGCAGGCGACCGAAAGCTGGGTGAAAACACCGATGCGCCAGACCCCGTTCCCCGGCATTGTGCCGGACGAGAGCGATCGCGCGGCAGAAACCCAGTCAACGCTGACCTCTTCCGGTGCGATGGCGGCGGTGATTGGCTTCCAGTCGCCGTATAACGACCAGCGCAGCGTGATTGCGCTGCTGGCAGATAGCCCACGCGGTTATGAAATGCTTAACGATGCGGTGAACGATAGCGGCAAACGCGCCACCATGTTCGGTTCGGTCGCGGTGATCCGCGAGTCCGGTATCAACAGCCTACGTGTTGGCGACGTTTATTACGTAGGTCATCTGCCGTGGTTCGAGCGCTTGTGGTATGCGCTGGCAAACCATCCGATTCTGCTGGCGGTGCTGGCGGCTATCAGTGTGATATTGCTGGCATGGGTACTGTGGCGTCTGCTGCGAATTATTAGTCGTCGTCGTCTTAACCCGGATAACGAGTAATTGAAGATGAATGTGTTGCGTAGTGGACTCGTGACGATGCTGCTGTTGGCTGCCTTTAGTGTTCAGGCAGCCTTGTACCTGGCCTGCCTGGGGAGCAGTTTAAAAAGGATTACATCAGTCAGGAAGGGCGCGTCATCGACCCCAGCGACGCGCGCAAAATCACCACCTCTGAAGGGCAAAGTTACGGCATGTTCTTTGCCCTGTCGGCTAACGACCGTGCAGCTTTCGATAATATTCTCGACTGGACGCAGAACAATCTCGCTCAGGGGTTCTTTAAAAGAACGTTTGCCCGCCTGGCTGTGGGGCAAAGAAAGAGAACAGTAAGTGGGAAGTGCTGGACAGCAATTCGGCCTCCGATGGTGATGTCTGGATGGCCTGGTCGTTGCTGGAGGCGGGGCGTTTGTGGAAAGAGCAGCGTTATACCGACATCGGTAGCGCGTTGCTAAAACGTATCGCGCGGGAGGAAGTGGTGACGGTGCCTGGGCTGGGTTCCATGTTGTTACCGGGCAAAGTGGGTTTTGCTGAGGATAACAGCTGGCGTTTTAACCCCAGCTACCTGCCGCCGACGCTGGCGCAGTATTTCACCCGCTTTGGTGCGCCGTGGACTACGCTGCGCGAAACCAATCAACGTTTATTGCTGGAAACCGCCCCGAAAGGCTTTTTCGCCAGACTGGGTGCGCTATGAGAAAGACAAAGGCTGGCAGCTAAAAAGCCGAAAAAATTGATCAGCAGCTACGACGCCATCCGCGTTTACATGTGGGTAGGCATGATGCCTGACAGCGATCCGCAGAAAGCGCGGATGCTCAACCGGTTTAAACCGATGGCGACATTCACTGAGAAAAACGGTTATCCGCCGGAAAAAGTAGATGTGGCTACGGGGAAAGCGCAGGGTAAAGGACCGGTCGGTTTTTCTGCCGCCATGCTGCCCTTTTTACAAAACCGTGATGCGCAGGCCGTTCAGCGCCAGCGCGTGGCCGATAACTTTCCCGGCAGCGATGCCTATTACAACTATGTGCTGACCCTGTTTGGACAAGGCTGGGATCAACACCGTTTCCGCTTCTCGACAAAGGTGAAGTTATTACCTGACTGGGGCCAGGAATGCGCAAATTCACACTAAACATATTCACGCTTTCCCTGGTCTGGCCGTCATGCCGATGGTCGAGGCAGCACCAACCGCTCAGCAACAGTTGCTGGAGCAAGTTCGGTTAGGCGAAGCGACCCATCGTGAAGACCCTGGTGCAACAGTCGTTGTATCGGCTGGAACTTAGATCCGAATAACCCGGACGTCGTTGCCGCCCGTTTCCGTTCTTTGTTACGTCAGGGCGATATTGATGGCGCGCAAAAACAGCTCGATCGGCTGTCGCAGTTAGCGCCGAGTTCAAATGCGTATAAATCGTCGCGGACTACGATGCTGCTTTCCACGCCAGATGGTCGTCAGGCACTGCAACAGGCAAGATTGCAGGCAACGACTGGTCATGCAGAAGAAGCTGTGGCGAGTTACAACAAACTGTTCAACGGTGCGCCGCCGGAAGGTGACATTGCCGTCGAGTACTGGAGTACGGTGGCGAAAATTCCGGCTCGCCGTGGCGAAGCGATTAATCAGCTAAAACGCATTAATGCGGATGCACCGGGCAATACGGGCCTGCAAACAATCTGGCGCTATTGCTGTTTAGTAGCGATCGCCGTGACGAAGGTTTTGCCGTCCCTGGAACAGATGGCGAAATCGAACGCCGGGCGCGAAGGGCCTCTAAAAAATCTGGTACGGGCAGATTAAAGACATGCCGTCAGCGATGCCAGCGTGCAGGCGCTGAAAAAAATATCTTTCGATCTTTAGTGATGGGGATAGCGTGGCGGCTGCGCAGATCGCAACTGGCAGAACAGCAAAACAGCTGGCCGATCCTGCTTTCCGCGCTCGTGCGCAAGGTTTAGCGGCGGTGGACTCTGGTATGGCGGGTAAAGCCATTCCCGAACTACAACAGGCAGTGCGGGCGAACCCGAAAGACAGTGAGGCTCTGGGGGCGCTGGGCCAGGCGTATTCTCAGAAAGGCGATCGCGCCAATGCGGTGGCGAATCTGGAAAAAGCCCTCGCGCTGGATCCGCACAACAGCAATAACGACAAATGGAACAGTCTGCTGAAAGTGAACCGCTACTGGCTGGCAATCCAGCAGGGCGATGCTGCGCTGAAAGCCAATAATCCTGACCGGGCAGAACGCCTGTTCCAGCAGGCGCGTAATGTCGATAACACCGACAGTTATGCAGTGCTGGGGCTGGGCGATGTGGCGATGGCGCGAAAAAAGATTATCCCGCCGCCGAACGTTATTATCAGCAGACCTTGCGTATGGACAGCGGCAACACTAACGCCGTGCGCGGGCTGGCAAATATTTACCGCCAGCAATCGCCAGAAAAAGCTGAAGCGTTTATCGCCTCGCTCTCTGCCAGTCAGCGGCGTAGCATTGATGATATCGAACGCAGCCTGCAAAACGACCGTCTGGCACAGCAGGCAGAGGCACTGGAAAACCAGGGGCAAATGGGCGCAGGCGGCAGCACTTCAGCGGCAACGACTGGCGCTGGACCCCGGCAGCGTATGGATTACTTACCGACTTTCGCAGGATCTCTGGCAGGCCGGACAACGCAGCCAGGCCGATACGTTAATGCGCAATCTGGCGCAGCAGAAGCCGAACGACCCGGAGCAGGTTTACGCTTACGGGCTGTACCTCTCTGGTCATGACCAGGGACAGAGCGGCGCTGGCGCATATCAACAGCCTGCCGCGTGCGCAGTGGAGCAGCAATATTCAGGAGCTGGTTAATCGACTGCAAAGCGATCAGGTGCTGGAAACCGCTAATCGCCTGCGAGAAAGCGGCAAAGAAGCTGAAGCGGAAGCGATGCTGCGTCAGCAACCACCTTCCACGCGTATTGACCTCACGCTGGCTGACTGGGCGCAGCAGCGACGTGATTACACCGCCGCCCGCGCTGCATATCAGAATGTCCTGACGCGGGAGCCAACTAACGCCGATGCCATTCTGGGGCTGACGGAAGTGGATATTGCTGCCGGTGACACAGCGGCGGCACGTAGCCAGCTGGCGAAACTGCCCGCTACCGATAACGCCTCGCTGAACACACAGCGGCGCGTGGCGCTGGCGCAGGCGCAGCTTGGAGATACCGCAGCAGCGCAGCAGACGTTTAATAAGTTGATCCCGCAGGCAAAATCTCAGCCACCGTCGATGGAAAGCGCGATGGTGCTGCGCGACGCTGCGAAGTTTGAAGCGCAGGCGGGCGATCCAAAGCAGGCGCTGGAAACCTACAAAGACGCCATGGTCGCATCCGGTGTGACTACGACGCGTCCGCAGGATAACGACACCTTTCCCCGACTGACCCGTAACGACGAGAAAGATGACTGGCTGAAACGCGGCGTGCGCAGCGATGCGGCGGACCTCTATCGCCAGCAGGATCTTAACGTCACCCTCGAAAGCATGATTACTGGGGTTCGAGCGGCACCGGTGGTTACTCCGATCTGAAAGCGCACACTACCATGTTGCAGGTGGATGCGCCGTATTCTGACGGGCGGATGTTCTTTCGCAGTGATTTCGTCAATATGAACGTCGGCAGTTTCTCCACTAATGCCGATGGCAAATGGGATGACAACTGGGGCACCTGTACATTACAGGACTGTAGCGGCAACCGCAGCCAGTCGGATTCCGGTGCCAGCGTGGCGGTCGGCTGGCGAAATGACGTCTGGAGCTGGGATATCGGCACCACACCGATGGGCTTCAACGTGGTGGATGTGGTCGGCGGCATCAGTTACAGCGATGATATCGGGCCGCTGGGTTACACCGTTAACGCCCACCGTCGGCCCATCTCCAGTTCTTTGCTGGCCTTTTGGTGGGCAAAAGACTCCCCCGAGCAATACCGGGAAAAAAGGGCGGCGTGCGTGCCGACGGCGTGGGGCTAAGCCTGAGCTACGATAAAGGTGAAGCAAACGGCGTCTGGGCATCGCTTAGTGGCGACCAGTTAACCGGTAAAAATGTCGAAGATAACTGGCGTGTGCGCTGGATGACGGGCTATTACTATAAGGTCATCAACCAGAACAATCGCCGCGTCACAATCGGCCTGAACAACATGATCTGGCATTACGACAAAGACCTGAGTGGCTACTCACTAGGTCAGGGCGGTTACTACAGCCCGCAGGAATACCTGTCGTTTGCCATACCGGTGATGTGGCGGGAGCGCACGGAAAACTGGTCGTGGGAGCTGGGGGCGTCTGGCTCGTGGTCGCATTCACGCACCAAAACCATGCCGCGTTATCCGCTGATGAATCTGATCCCGACCGACTGGCAGGAAGAAGAGCTGCGCGGCAATCCAACGATGGCGGCAGCAGCCAAGGCTTCGGCTATACGGCGCGGGCATTACTTGAACGACGTGTTACTTCCAACTGGTTTGTCGGCACGGCAATTGATATCCAGCAGGCGAAAGATTACGCCCCCAGCCATTTCCTGCTCTACGTACGTTATTCCGCCGCCGGATGGCAGGGTGACATGGATTTACCGCCGCAGCCGCTGATACCTTACGCCGACTGGTAAGTTTTCAGATAGCGCCTCTCTTAATGCCGCTGCGATCGGGTATACTCGGGCGGCAATCTGGGATTTCCGGGGGGAGACAATTTGCGCGTAAGTCGCTCGTTAACAATCAAGCAGATGGCAATGGTGGCAGCCGTTGTCCTGGTGTTCGTTTTTATTTTTTGCACCGTTTTGCTGTTCCATCTGGTCCAGCAGAATCGCTATAACACGGCTACGCAACTGGAAAGCATTGCTCGCTCTGTCCGCGAACCTTTATCTTCAGCCATTTTGAAAGGCGATATTCCCGAAGCGGAAGCTATTCTTGCCAGCATTAAACCGGCAGGCGTGGTCAGCCGTGCCGATGTAGTGCTGCCCAACCAGTTCCAGGCGTTGCGTAAAAGTTTTATTCCAGAGCGCCCGGTGCCGGTAATGGTTACTCGCCTGTTTGAGCTACCGGTTCAAATCTCGCTGGGCGTTTACTCGCTCGAACGTCCGGCAAACCCGCAGCCAATTGCCTATCTGGTACTACAGGCGGATTCCTTCCGTATGTATAAGTTCGTGATGAGCACCCTCTCAACGTTAGTGACCATTTACTTACTTTTGTCGTTAATATTGACGGTGGCGATTAGCTGGTGCATTAACCGCCTGATTTTGCATCCGTTACGCAATATTGCTCGCGAACTTAACGCCATCCCAGCCAAGGAGCTTGTTGGTCACCAACTGGCATTACCGCGTCTGCATCAGACGATGAAATCGGTATGTTGGTGCGCAGTTACAACCTCAACCAGCAATTGCTGCAGCGCCATTATGAAGAACAGAACGAAAAATGCGATGCGCTTCCCGGTGTCGGATTTTGCCGAACAAAGCCTTGCTGATGGAGATGCTGGAGCAGGTTGTCGCGCGTAAACAAACCACCGCGCTGATGATCATCACCTGTGAAACCCTGCGTGATACTGCGGGTGTGCTGCAAGAGGCGCAACGAGAAATTCTGCTGCTGACGCTGGTGGAAAAAACTCAAATCGGTACTGTCGCCACGTATGATCCTCGCGCAGATTAGCGGTTATGACTTTGCTGTCATTGCCAACGGTGTACAGGGAACCGTGGCACGCAATCACTTTGGGTCAGCAAGTGCTCACTATCATGAGCGAGCGCCTGCCGATTGAACGTATTCAACTCCGTCCGCACTGTAGCATTGGCGTGGCGATGTTCTACGGCGATCTCACCGCCGAACAGCTTTATAGTCGCGCTATTTCTGCGGCATTTACCGCTCGCCATAAAGGCAAGAATCAGATTCAGTTCTTTGATCCGCAGCAGATGGAAGCTGCCCAGAAGCGGTTGACGGAAGAGAGCGATATCCTATGCACTGGAAAATCATCAGTTTGCTATTTGGTTACAGCCACAGGTCGAGATGACCAGCGGTAAACTGGTCAGTGCGGAAGTGTTACGCGTATCCAGCAACCGGATGGCGAAGTTGGGACCTGCCGGATGGCTTAATCGATCGCATTGAGTGCTGTGGGCTGATGGTTACCGTCGGTCACTGGGTGCTGGAAGAGTCCTGTCGATTGCTTGCAGCCTGGCAAGAGCGCGGCATTATGCTGCCCTTGTCGGTAAACCTCTCTGCGCTGCAACTGATGCACCCGAATATGGTGGCGGCGATATGCTGGAACTGTTAACCCGCTATCGCATTCAGCCGGGAACACTGATTCTGGAAGTGACAGAAAGCCGACGTATTGACGACCCTCATGCTGCGGTGGCAATCCTCCGTCCGCTGCGCAATGCCGGAGTTCGGGTGGCGCTGGATGATTTCGGCATGGGCTACGCAGGGCTGCGTCAGCTGCAGCATATGAAATCGTTGCCAATCGACGTACTGAAAATCGACAAAATGTTTGTTGAAGGTTTGCCGGAAGATAGCAGCATGATTGCTGCAATTATCATGCTGGCGCAGAGCCTGAACTTACAAATGATTGCCGAAGGCGTGGAGACTGAAGCACAACGCGACTGGCTGGCAAAAGCGGGCGTTGGTATTGCCCAGGGCTTCCTTTTTTGCTCGCCCACTCCCTATTGAAATCTTCGAAGAGAAAGTTACCTCTCGGAAGAAAAGTAGCTACCCCAAACTGATTACAAAACTTTAAAAAAAGTGCTGGTTTGTGCGAGCCAGCTCAAACTTTTTAACCTTTGTGTTTCAATTATGATCCAGGTACATTTCTGTGATGTTGTCTGGAGTGTTATTTTAAGGCCGCAGGTACCCCATAACCTTACAAGACCTGTGGTTTTACTAAAGGACACCCTATGAAAACCTCTCTGTTTAAAAAGCCTTTACTTGGTCCTGACAGCGATAGCCATTGGTATTCTCCTTGGCCATTTCTATCCTGAAATAGGCGAGCAAATGAAACCGCTTGGCGACGGCTTCGTTAAGCTCATTAAGATGATCATCGCTCCTGTCATCTTTTTGTACCGTCGTAACGGGCATTGCGGGCATGGAAAGCATGAAGGCGGTCGGTCGTACCGGCGCAGTCGCACTGCTTTACTACTTTGAAATTGTCAGTACCATCGCGCGCTGATTATTGGTCTTTATCATCGTTAACGTCGTGCAGCCTGGTGCCGGAATGAACGTCGATCCGGCAACGCTTGATGCGAAAGCGGTAGCGGTTTACGCCGATCAGGCGAAAGACCAGGGCATTGTCGCCTTCATTATGGATGTCATCCCGGCGAGCGTCATTGGCGCATTTGCCAGCGGTAAACATTCTGCAGGTGCTGCTGTTTGCCGTACTGTTTGGTTTTGCGCTCCACCGTCTGGGCAGCAAAGGCCAACTGATTTTTTAACGTCATCGAAAGTTTCTCGCAGGTCATCTTCGGCATCATCAATATGATCATGCGTCTGGCACCTATTGGTGCGTTCGGGCAATGGCGTTTACCATCGGTAAATACGGCGTCGGCACACTGGTGCAACTGGGGCAGCTGATTATCTGTTTCTACATTACCTGTATCCTGTTTGTGGTGCTGGTATTGGGTTCAATCGCTAAAGCGACTGGTTTCAGTATCTTCAAATTTATCCGCTACATCCCGTGAAGAACTGCTGATTGTACTGGGGACTTCATCTTCCGAGTCGGCGCTGCCGCGTATGCTCGACAAGATGGAGAAACTCGGCTGCCGTAAATCGGTGGTGGGGCTGGTCATCCCGACAGGCTACTCGTTTAACCTTGATGGCACATCGATATACCTGACAATGGCGGCGGTGTTTATCGCCCAGGCCACTAACAGTCAGATGGATATCGTCCACCAAATCACGCTGTTAATCGTGTTGCTGCTTTCTTCTAAAGGGGCGGCAGGGGTAACGGGTAGTGGCTTTATCGTGCTGGCGGCGACGCTCTCTGCGGTGGGGGCCATTTGCCGGTAGCGGGTCTGGCGCTGATCCGGTATCGACCGCTTTATGTCAGAAGCTCGTGCGCTGACTAACCTGGTCGGTAACGGCGTAGCGACCATTGTCGTTGCTAAGTGGGTGAAAGAACTGGACCACAAAAAACTGGACAATGTGCTGAATAATCGTGCGCCGGATGGCAAAACGCACGAATTATCCTCTTAATCTCATCACTTATGCCCGCACTCCCTTCCCCGAGTGCGGGTGTTTGCGCATAATTGACCCCTGTGCCTGAACTTACCACCTGGGTGAGTTCAGGTTTATTTCACTTCTTCCGTGACATTTTCATGTTCTTGCGGTCTAACACGAAGTGTTTTTAACGTCATTTAGACTGACCGACAACGGGCAGTTTTTTTATTACCAGGATAGTTGATCAGGGGTTCACATGCAGGGCACAAAAATTCGACTTTTTAGCGGGCGGTTTGCTGATGATGGCCACTGCTGGCTATGTGCAGGCAGATGCGCTCCAGCCTGATCCAGCATGGCAACAGGGGACGCTTTCCAACGGTTTACAGTGGCAAGTGCTGACCACCCCCCAGCGTCCCAGCGATCGTGTTGAAATTCGCCTGCTGGTTAATACCGGTTCGCTCGCCGAAAGTACACAACAGAGCGGTTACAGTCACGCCATCCCTCGTATTGCGCTAACGCAAAGCGGTGGCCTTGACGCAGCACAGGCGCGTTCATTGTGGCAGCAGGGATCGACCCTAAACGCCCGATGCCGCCGGTAATTGTCTCTTATGACACCACGCTGTTTAATCTGAGTTTGCCCAATAACCGTAACGATTTGCTGAAAGAGGCGCTCTCTTACCTGGCAAATGCCACTGGCAAACTGACTATCACGCCAGAAACCATCAACCACGCGCTGCAAAGTCAGGGACATGGTGGCAACCTGCCTGCCGATACTAAAGAGGGCTGGTGGCGTTATCGTCTGAAAGGATCAACCCTGTTAGGTCACGATCCTGCCGATCCGCTGAAACAACCCGTTGAAGCGGAAAAGATTAAAGATTTCTATCAGAAATGGTACACCCCGGATGCAATGACGCTGCTGGTGGTGGGAAACGTGGATGCGCGCTCGGTTGTCGACCAAATCAACAAAACGTTTGGCGAACTGAAAGGCAAACGTGAAACACCGGCCCGGTGCCGACGCTTTCTCCGCTGCGTGCGGAAGCGGTGAGTATTATGACTGACGCGGTGCGTCAGGACCGGTTATCTATCATGTGGGATACGCCGTGGCAGCCGATTCGTGAATCAGCCGCACTGCTGCGCTACTGGCGTGCGGACCTGGCCCGTGAGGCGCTGTTCTGGCATGTTCAGCAAGCGTTAAGCGCCAGTAACAGCAAAGACTATCGGTCTTGATTTGACTGCCGTGTGCTGTATCTGCGTGCGCAGTGTGCCATCAACATCGAATCACCAAACGACAAGCTGAACAGCAACCTTAATCTGGTGGCGCGTGAACTGGCGAAGGTTCGCGATAAAGGTCTGCCGGAAGAAGAGTTCAATGCGTTAGTGGCGCAAAAGAAACTGGAGCTGCAGAAACTGTTTGCCGCCTATGCACGAGCTGATACCGATATTCTGATGGGGCAGCGGATGCGTTCGTTGCAAAATCAGGTCGTCGATATCGCGCCGGAGCAGTATCAGAAACTGCGGCAGGATTTCCTTAACAGCCTGACGGTGGAGATGTTAAATCAGGATCTGCGTCAGCAGTTGTCGAATGATATGGCGTTAATACTGCTGCAGCCGAAAGGCGAGCCGGAATTTAACATGAAAGCGTTGCAGGCGGCCTGGGATCAAATCATGGCCCCATCTACCGCCGCTGCGACCACCTCTGTCGCCACGGATGACGTACATCCTGAAGTGACGGATATTCCACCTTGCACAGTAATGCCTGATGGTGATGAGTTAGCACAAACCATCAGGTATTTATGGATGAGCTGGATAGAGGGGTAACACTTTATCCAGCCTTTTGCATATGCTGCGTTTACGCTGGCATCGCCTCACGCGGGATAATCGCGCCGCGATACTGAATAACGGTACTTGCGGTCAGGTGCCCGCGTTTCGCTGCAGTTTTCCGCACTGCCGCCCGTCAAACGTACCGCCAGATAACCGGCACTGAAAGAGTCGCCTGCTGCGGTGGTATCGATCACTTTTTCTTTCGGCAGTTTCACCGCCGGAACATCCACTAACCCTTCGCCAGCAATGGACACCAGGCAAGAATCCGCCCCGCGTTTCACCACCACTTCTTTCACGCCCGCGTTATGGGTGCGCGCAATGACGTCTTCCACCGGCTGTTGACCCCACAGCGCGTCTTCATCGTCCAGCGTCAGGAAGGCGATATCCGTGCATTCCAGCATTTGTTGGTACACCTGCTGTGTCTCTTCTTTGCTGGCCCACAGGCGCGGACGATAGTTATTGTCGAAAATCACTTTTCCGCCGTTGGCGCGGCATTCGCGCAGCAGCAGGAAAGCAGCTGGCTGGTCGGGCTTAAGATCGCCAGCTAATCCCGCTCAGGTAGAGATAATACGAAATTCGCCAGCTCTGCACAAATCGCCGCAGACTGCTCGCTCTCCAGCCAGAATTTGGCAGCGGCTTCTGTTACGCCAGTAGTGCAGAACGTACGTTCACCGGTGCTGTCGGTTTCAATGTAGTAAAGGCCCGGCAGACGGTTTTCCATCCGTTGGGTCAGGAAGTATCAACGTTCTCGCCGTGCCAGGCGTCCAGCATCTGCTGGCTAAAACTGTCCGTTCCCAGCGCCGTTACGTAATGAACGGTTAATGCCGCAGGATCGACCTGACGGGCGATATAGACGGAAGTGTTCAGGGTATCGCCGCCGAAACCGCGCTTAACGTCCGCGCCTTTCTCGGAAAGCTCAATCATGCATCATTCGCCAATCACGGCAATCTTTTTTGGACATAGTCGTGAACCTGATCTGTAAAAAATTAGCGTTAGTTTGCGCTGTGGTGGTTTGCTGGTCAACCATATTAAAACAGTGTTCCATTATTTTTTTGAGCCAGAACGTATTCCTGAAAGATTCCGTTGTGGAGAGGGGAAATTTACCCCGGCCAGGCGGTAAAGTTCTGCCCTTGCGCGCCGATAATCTTTGTCGAGTCCGGGCAGCATCACTTTTAAACACAGGACATCTTTGATGATAAGGCAGGTTATCCAGCGAATAAGCAACCCTGAAGCAAGCATCGAGAGCTTGCAGGAACGGCGTTTTTGGTTGCAGTGTGAGCGTGCTTACACCGGCAGCCGATCTATCAAACATGCGGACGGTTAATGGCCGTGGAGCTATTAACGGTGGTCACGCATCCCTTGAACCCTTCGCAACGCCTGCCGCCGGATCGCTATTTTACTGAAATCACCGTTAGCCATCGGATGGAGGTTGTGAAAGAGCAGATTGATTTGCTGGCGCAAAAAGCCGACTTCTTTGTAGAGCACGGCCTGCTGGCATCGGTCAATATTGATGGCCCTACGCTCATCGCCCTGCGTCAGCAACCAAAAAATCCTGCGCCAGATTGAGGATCTTCCCCTGGCTGCGTTTTCGAACTGGTGGAACACATCCGCCTGCCGAAAGATTCAACCTTTGCCTCGATATGTGAATTTGGCCCGCTGTGGCTGGATGATTTTGGTACCGGAATGGCAAATTTCTGCACTGCGAAGTGAAGTGCGTTATGACTACATCAAAATCGCGCGAGAACTGTTTGTGATGCTGCGTCAGTCGCCGGAAGGCCGCACACTCTTTCTCAGCTTTTACATCTAATGAATCGCTATTGTCGCGGGGTGATTGTTGAGGGCGTAGAAACGCCGGAAGAGTGGCGTGATGTTCAGAACTCGCCCGCATTCGCCGCACAAGGCTGGTTTCTTTTCACGCCCGGCACCGATAGAAACGCTGAATACGGCGGTTCTGGCGCTATAAGCTGCCTCATTTTCCGCCTGGCTGGACTATCTTTAGACTGGCACAGGAAGAATATGAGGAAGCGAACGATGAGCAAGGCAGGCAAAATAACCGCTGCGATTTCAGGGTCTTTCTTTGTTGTTGATTGTCGGCGATCATTTTGATTGCAACTTTGACTGAATCGACTCAAACCGACCATCAACCAGAAAGTCTCTGCGGAGTTGAATCGTCCGTTCGCTATCCGTGGCGATCTGGGCGTGGTGTGGGAGCGGCAAAAACAAGAAACTGGCTGGCGCAGCTGGGTGCCGTGGCCCCATGTACACGCGGAAAGACATCATTCTTGGCAATCCACCGGATATTCCCGAAGTCACGATGGTGCATTGCCACGCGTAGAAGCAACGCTGGCCCCGCTGGCGCTGCTGACCAAAACGGTCTGGCTGCCGTGGATCAAGCTCGAAAAGCCCGACGCGCGCCTGATTCGCCTCTCTGAAAAAAGAACAAATAACTGGACGTTTAATCTCGCCAACGATGATAACAAAGACGCGAATGCAAAGCCGTCGGCATGGTCGTTTCGGCTGGATAATATTCTTTTTTCGATCAAGGGCGGATCGCCATTGATGACAAAGTAAGCAAAGCGGATCTGGAGATTTTTGTTGATCCCTTCAGGCAAGCCGCTGCCGTTCAGCGAAGTTACTGGATCGAAAGGTAAAGCGGATAAAAAAAGGTGGGCGATTACGTTTTTGGCCTGAAGGCGCAGGGACGTTATAACGGTGAACCGCTCACGGGTACGGGAAAAATAGGCGGTATGCTGGCGCTGCGTGGCGAAGGGACGCCGTTTCCGGTACAGGCTGATTTCCGTTCAGGTAATACCCGTGTTGCTTTTGATGGCGTCGTGAATGACCCAATGAAGATGGGCGGTGTCGATTTACGGCTTAAATTTTCTGGCGATTCACTGGGTGATCTCTATGAACTGACGGGCGTTCTGCTGCCCGATACCCCGCCGTTTGAAACAGATGGTCGGCTGGTAGCGAAAATCGACACTGAAAAATCGTCGGTCTTTGATTATCGCGGTTTTAATGGGCGCATTGGCGATAGCGATATCCACGGTTCTCTGATCTACACCACCGGCAAGCCACGACCAAAACTGGAAGGTGATGTCGAGTCGCGGCAATTGCGGCTGGCGGACCTGGGACCGTTGATTGGCGTTGATTCCGGGAAAGGGGCTGAAAAGTCGAAACGGTCTGAACAGAAGAAGGGCGAAAAAAGCGTTCAGCCTGCGGGCAAAGTGCTGCCTTATGACCGCTTCGAAACCGATAAATGGGATGTCATGGATGCCGATGTTCGCTTCAAAGGGCGGCGCATTGAGCATGGCAGTAGCCTGCCGATTAGCGATCTTTCTACTCATATCATCCTCAAAAATGCTGACCTGCGCCTGCAACCGCTGAATTTGGCATGGCGGGCGGCAGCATTGCGGCGAATATTCATCTGGAAGGCGATAAAAAAGCCGATGCAGGGGCGGGCAGATATTCGGCTCGTCGACTGAAACTGAAAGAACTGATGCCCGATGTGGAACTGATGCAGAAGACGCTGGGGGAAATGAACGGTGACGCGGAAACTACGCGGTAGCGGTAACTCGGTGGCGGCGCTTTTTAGGCAACAGTAACGGCAACCTGAAACTGTTGATGAATGACGGGCTGGTGAGCCGCAACCTGATGGAGATTGTTGGGCTGAATGTCGGCAACTACATTGTCGGTGCGATATTTGGTGATGATGAGGTGCGGGTGAACTGCGCGGCGGCGAATCTGAATATTGCCAACGGCGTGGCACGCCCGCAGATTTTTGCTTTCGATACTGAGAACGCGTTGATTAACGTTACCGGCACGGCAAGTTTTGCTTCGGAACAGCTGGATTTGACTATTGATCCGGAGAGTAAAGGGATTCGGATTATCACACTGCGTTCTCCGCTGTATGTGCGTGGGACGTTTAAAAATCCGCAGGCTGGAGTGAAAGCCGGACCGTTGATTGCCCGTGGTGCTGTTGCTGCGGCACTGGCAACGCTGGTAACACCGGCGGCGGCGTTACTGGCGCTGATCTCACCTTCCGAAGGGGGAGGCTAATCAGTGTCGGACGATTTTGTCGCAGATGAAGAAGTGATGATAATTGCCGGATGTCTGACATCCGGCAATTAAACAGATTTAGATTGTTGGCAAAGTGTGCTTTGTTCATGCCGGATGCGGCGTGAACGCCTTATCCGGCCTACAAATCCTTGCGAATTCAATATATTGTATGGAAATTCAGGCCTGATAAGCGTAGCGCATCAGGCTTTTCACACTTTATTACAACGACTGATGTCGCGTCTCATGGGTCAGCAGCAGGGCGATTAACGTCAAGCCAGCCATCGCCGCCAGATATAACCCCCCACCGCACCTAACCCGTAGTTAGTCTGCAACCAGGCTGCGATATACGGCGCAACGGAAGCCCCGAGAATCGACGCTACGTTGTAAGAGAATGATGCTCCGGTGTAACGCACTTCTGTTGGGAACAGCTCTGGTAACAGCGCGCCCATCGGCCCGAAGGTCAGCCCCATCAGACTTAACCCCAGCAGCAGGAAGGCAAAAACCAGAATCGGGTTGCCAGAACCGAGCAGCGGGTTAAAAGGCGAACAGCGCGAACAGAATGATCAGCGTGGTGATAATACCATGCTTTTACGGCGACCAAAGGCATCAGCCAATCCGGCGACTGGCACCATCACGCCAAAACCAATAACTGCCATCATCAGCATCCACAACACTTCGTTACGCGGCAGGCCAAGCCCAACTGGCGCGGCGGCGGTACTGAAGGTCATAGAGTAGACCGTCATGATGTAAAACAGCGTATAGGTTGCCAGCATAATGAACGTACCCAGTACGGTTACGCGAACATGTTTGGTTAGCAGCGTACCCAGCGGGATCTTCACCTGTTTTTTCGCTTTAGCGACTTTCTCAAACACCGGCGACTCATGCAGCGACACGCGAACATACAGGCCGATAATGACCAGCACCGCCGAGAAGATAAATGGCACACGCCAGCCCCAGCTCATAAACTGCTCATCGGTCAGTAGCCAGGAAAGCAGCAAGAAAGTGCCGTTGGCAAAGAAGAAGCCAATCGGTGCGCCCAGCTGTGGGAAGGAGCCATACAGTGCACGTTTGCGCGGTGGGGCGTTTTCAGTCGCCAGCAGCGCCGCGCCGCCCCATTCACCGCCTAAGCCCAGACCCTGACCAAATCCGAGCCAGCGCCAGCAGCAGCGGGCGAAAATACCAATCGTGGCATAGCCCGCAGCAGACCAATCACCACGGTCGAAATCCCCATCGTTAGCAACGAGGCGACCAGCGTCGCTTTACGCCCAACGCGATCGCCAAAATGACCAAAAACGGCAGAGCCAATGGGGCGCGCGCGACGAAGGCGATGGCGAAGGTGGCGAGCGACTGTGCGTTGCTGCCGTTGGATCGCGCCCTGCGGGAAGAAGATATGCGGAAACACAACGGCCGCAGTGGCGTAAATGTAAAGAAAGTCGAAGAACTCAATGGCCGTGCCAATGAGAGAGGCGACAAGGACTTTATTACGCGAGTTGATCGGCGTGTATTCTTGCTCGTGGTCGAGTGTTGTGGCTGTTGCTTGCATAATCTTTTTCTTATTTTTTGGCTAACGAATAGCCATATTACGCACAGCAAAAAGTGATATTTCAATGTGTAACAAATCGCGGAAATGGTCAAAAATAAGGCAAAAGGGGATAATGTTTAGGCCAGTGATTTTTTCTTCTATGAAATGCTTCACATAATTTTTATAAATGGTGGATAAAACTGGTTTCAGGTTAAATAAAAAGTTACCAACTGATTTATATGCTGGGTTATGAGTTAGCATGAAATTGTTTGCTCCCCAAATAGATGGCTGAAGAGGCTCTGGGGAAGAGTTTCAAGAGGTTATGTGCGCATTATAGCCGGATGCGATGCTTTGGCGCATCTTATCCGGCCTACGGGGAGCCAGCCGAATAAATTCGTACGCCGCATCCGGCCTATTTTAAGGCTGCGTTTTCCCCGGCATTCGCGGGTCGTCTTTATATTCGGCGGTGGCAATCCACGCCGCGCAAAACAGCGTCAAACGGGCGAAGAAGTAGAAAAATGCCATCAGCCCCAGCACGGAACCAAATGCTGCGCCAGAGGGGGATTTCATCAGCGATGGCAGGGTGTAGGTCATCACGATTTTAATCACTTCAAAACCAATAGCAGCCAGAAATGTTCCCGAATCAGGCTTTTTTGCGCGGACGGTGGCGCGGTAACCGCCAGAAGATCCAGAAGAAAAGCAGATAGTTGGCGAAGATGGAAATCGCCAGGCCAATCAACCGCCACGTCGGTTCAGCCACTCAATGCTGTTCAGGTGGGGCGCTAATAATCATTTGCTGCGCCGAACCGGCAACCGAGGTGATCGAAAGCGTCACAATCAGCGCAATCAACAAACCAATCAGCGAAATAAAATCACGCAGATATTTTACCCAGAACTTCTCCTGATCTTGCGGCGAGCGTTCCCAGACATCGCGCGACTGGGCACGAATCGCTTCACGCAGGTTACCCATCCAGTTGATGCCGGAATAAAGTGCCACCGCCAGGCCGACAAGCCCTACAGTCGTACGCTGCTGAACGGCGGTGTTGATGGTGTTTTTCAACGTGGCGGCTAGCGTCGGATCGCTGATGTTTTGCAGAATTTTGTCGAAGATATCCTGTAGCAACATCGGATGGGAGGCCAGCACAAAGCCCCCTGCGGCAAACGACACCATCAAAATCGGGATCATCGACAAAAATGAGAAATAGGTGATAGCCGCACCAAACTGGTTACCCAGCCGATCGTTAAAGCGTTCTGTCGCCGCGCGAATAAGGTGCCTGCAATAACCGGTTGGCGTTGGACTTTTTTCGGCAGTGGTGGTGACGGTTTCCAGCGCGGCTAACTTTGCCGCCTTTCTCGCTATTATCCAACTGCTTAATCGGCTCGTGCTCCAGATCCTGGGTGGGACGTTTGATCTCGTTTTCCTGCGTCATCCGCTCTTTTGTCCTTCTGTCGTGGTCATTCTTAAAAAGTATAGTCGGTCAGTCCGTACTCTTTCATTACGCCAGCCAGCCACTGCATAAACAGGTTTACACGCCGGGAAAGCTCCCGACGCTGCGGATAAACCAGCGAAAGGGAGAGCGGCTCGGCACGGTAGCCTGGCAACACTTCAATAAGCCGCCCGGCACGCAGGGCTGCGCACGGCAATGCGGGATCTGAATAATCCCCAGACCGGCAAGACCGGCGGCGAGATAGTTTTCGCTACTGTTTACCGTCAACATGCCGCCAGACTTAAACCACTGGACGCCATTAACGCTGGCAACCTCAAAACCTAACGGATGTACACCCGGTGCGGTGTATAACGCACTATTGCGTGTGAAGTCAGATCATCGGGGCTTTGCGGATAACCAAAGCGCGTCAGATAGTGCGGACTGGCACAGTTGACCATGGTCAGTTTGCCGAGGGGACGGGCGATAACGCCATCTTCCGGTAACGCGCCAGTGCGTATCACGCAATCAAAACCATCATGAAGAATATCTACCAGGACGTGGTCATGGCTACCAGTTCCACAATTCCCGGATGCTGATAGAGAAATTCCGACAGGTGCGGCAGTAACAGGCTTTTCGCGATTCCTCGGCGGGATGTCGATGCGTAATTTACCGCTGATACTGGTGGCATCCTGCTGAAACAGACCATCCAGTTCGTTGAGATTACTCAACACATCTTTTGCTCGTTGATAATAGGTCATGCCTTCTGGCGTGAGTTTGACCCGTCGCGTGGTGCGCTGGAGAAGCTGGGTGCCAAGTTGATGTTCCAGTGCCTGTATCTGGCGCGAAACACTTCCTTTTGGCAAAGCAAAGAAATCCGCCGCGCGGGAAAAAACTTTCCAGCTCCGCGACTTTGATGAACAACTGCATTGCGTGAATTTTTTATCCATTTCTTTTTGACCGATTGTTGTTCACAGCGAAAACAGTAACGCGCATATCGCATTGTTTATTGTTTTTTCTAACATCTAATGCCGGGTTTCACAATGTTGTCATGACGAATGTGGCGATTTCTCAGCAGGGAAAAAGGGCGGAATAGCTTTCTGAGAAAGGTGAATCCCCTTAAACAGAGCGTATTTTTCAGCGATTCCCTTTAAAGTGAATAGAGGACGTATTGGCTATTTGTGCTTATTTTTGTCTCATTGCCATTTGTTATTTTGGCTTGTGGTCGCGGAATTTCATTTTTAATTGCATGCGTACTAACCATTAATATAAAAATCAAAATTGTTTTAAATAGTGCCCTCGACATGTAATTTCAGGCGTTTAGCTGTAACTATTTATATCGGTAACTATTTTCTACGCGCCATCTCTGTAGAATGGCCACCGCCAAATGGCGAATTCTTATTTTTTCTCGCGGGTAATACCCTTCCACTACTTAAGTCTTTTTAACGTATTCAGGTGGAGATTCAGTTATGCAAATAGTCATGTTTGACAGGCAGTCAATATTTATTCATGGAATGAAAATCAGTTTACAGCAGCGTATTCCAGGAGTGAGTATTCAGGGGGCCAGTCAGGCAGACGAGTTATGGCAAAAGCTGGAAAGTTACCCTGAAGCCTTAGTTATGCTCTCGATGGCGATCAGGATGGTGAGTTTTGCTACTGGTTGCTGCAAAAAACCGTGGTGCAGTTTCCTGAGGTTAAAGGTGTTAATCACGGCGACGGATTGCAATAAACGGTGGTTACAGGAAGTTATTCATTTTAATGTGCTGGCCATTGTGCCTCGTGATTCAACCGTCGAGACATTTGCGTTGGCGGTAAATAGTGCGGCGATGGGGATGATGTTTCTGCCTCGGAGACTGGCGGACGACGCCGGAAAAGGGACATTAAAGATCTCAAATCGTTAAGCGCCGCCAGCGGGAGATTTTAACCATGTTAGCGGCGGGCGAATCAAATAAGGAGATCGGCAGAGCGCTGAATATCAGTACCGGAACGGTAAAAGCGCATCTAAATCCCTGTATCGCCGTCTGGAAGTGAAAAATCGCACCCGAGGCGGCAATGATGTTAAATATCTCCTCCTGAAGAGGATAATTTTCCAGCCAGCAGGAAGTTAGCGGCTGGCTGTAAAAAACTATTATGGTTCGCCGTACAAAACCAATTAAACGGCGTACCACACCGTTAGTCCAGCCAAACCCATCCTGCAACGGATACTCGCCACCGCCGCCTTCGCGGGGAATACCATCGGCAATATGGTATTTTTCGATCAGTTGTGCTGTTCCAGATAGAACTGATTCACCGTCTTCAGCCAGCTTCGCGCGATTTCATCACAGAAGGTCATCGCCATACATTTTTAAATCCCTGAATTGCCATCCACTGTAACGGTGCCCAGCCGTTGGGTTTATCCCACTGTTCACCGGTTTCACCAAGCTTGCCAGAATCCCGCCAGGTGTAACCGGCTGCGCACGGCGTTTGCCAGACGATCGGCCTGTTCATGGTTCGCCATACCGACATAGAGTGGCACAATGGCGGCAGCGGAAAACAGCGCCAGTTGTTCGCGTCGCCAGTCGTAATCGCGGTAGATGCCGTTTTCATCATCCCAGAGGTAACGGTTTACCATCGCGACGGGCACTGGCCTTCTGGCGGAACAGGTGCTTCTGTCTCTTTCTCACCTTTCAGCGCCGAGATGTTGGCGATGGCGCTCTCCAGTTTAAACAGGAAGGCATTCAGATCGATGGGGATGAACTGGGTGGTACGAATGCTCGCCAGACGACCAGTATCCACGCAGCCAACGGGAGGAGTAATCCCAACCGGCAGGCCGCCCCCCCGCGCGTAAATCGCGGTACACCCTCGTTGGGCGGGCGACCAGAATGTTTCATCGCGGTTTCAACATCCCTCAAGCCAGATTCGTCACGCGGCGTGTCGCGATCGTCCCAATAACGGATGTTGAGCAGCGTCCGTCGGCATCCGCACAACATGGCGGATAAGGCCTGATTAGGGATCAACGATTCTGCACCGTCCATCCAGAAGGCATATTCCATTTTCAGGTGGTCGAGATAGCGGCGCGCACCGCGTACACCATCTTCTTCAAACAACTCCACCATCAGCGCAAAAACCGGTGGTTGCGAGCGGCTCAAATAATAGGTGCGGTTGCCGTTGGGGATGTGACCGTAGTTTTCGATCATCCAGGCGAAGTTATCGGCCATGCATTTCAGCAAATCTTCCCGACCACTTTCCGCCAGCCCCAGCATGGTGAAATAGGAATCCCAATAGTAGGTTTCGCTAAAACGCGGCCGCCCGGGACAATAACCTTGACTGCGGCCAGCAGAGAAGACCACGGAATGTGATCCTGTGGTTCGCGGGTTAGCACCGGCCACAGCTGGTCGATATGCTCTTTCAGGGAATTTTGCGGGTCCGATACATACTCGGGAGTAGACCTCCGGCAGCCAAGTGGTTTTCAACAAACTTGCGCAAGTCAAAATCACGATGACGGCGCACTTACGGTAGCGGATTAAAATATCCAGCGGGTCCCCATTTTGGGTGCGCAGTCGGGAAAGGTTTTACTGTCGGGGAAAATTTTCGCCGACTGAACATGCTCGAACAGTTCGAGATAGCGATCGGCAGGCGTCAGCGCATCAGAGGCGGGCAGCCCTTCAATCATCTCGGGTTCCGGTTCTGCCTCGATCATCTCATCCAGTTTTAATTCATACGGGTCCAGTTCATAGCAGAGATCGACTTCGATCATCAGTTCGTCTGGATTAGGGTTTTGAATTTTCTGATTGAGCATAAGGATCCAACCTCCGAAATTCGTCGCTAATTATCGGCTTTTCTTTAAGGGTAGTCATTCGCTCCGCTGGTGCGACAAAGCGTGCGGTGGATCACGTTTATTAACCTGTAGCAATACGCACCGAACGAAGTGGCTACCGA